>ERZ779896.728-NODE-728-length-38492-cov-8.295288_pt1 | contig 38492 bp, 33 predicted proteins | sample MGYA00511067_ERZ779896 | MGnify/ENA primary metagenome ERZ779896 (study PRJEB29588, sample SAMEA2161597) | human gut metagenome | biome: human gut; feature: human-associated habitat; material: faeces | place: Denmark | collected 2008/2010 ... | reverse complement strand
CACCATAATGAAAAGTTCCACGTGCTCCGCGCCGTGGGATTTTTTATTGCCATTTCCCTCCCACCTTATTTATCATTTAACCTCCTGCATCCGCGCTCACGATCATTTGCGCGTCGCTTTGCTCCTTCAAATAATGTTCGCTGCGGAACCAGTTCGATCCTGTCATCGCCCACCATAATGAAAAGTTTCACGTGCTCCGCGCCGTGGGATTTTTTGTTGCCATTTCCTTTTTCCCTCATTTGTCATTCCCCCCTGCCCTTAAAAAATCTATTGCATCTCATCCCCCAAAGGGGTATAATACGTAAACACATGGGGCATTAGCTCAGCTGGGAGAGCGCAAGGTTCGCAATCTTGAGGTCAGGGGTTCGATCCCCCTATGCTCCACCAATCACCAATAAAAAAACGATCCATGGCATGACTCCATGGATCGTTTTTTATTGGTAGAAAAACCGTAGCACCTCTCTTTTATGATGCGCCGCGCTTCTATTTCTCATTCACTGAATCATCGGCAGTGATCATCGGCAGTGTCGATCCACCGACAGGAATGACGTAAACGCTCGCCTTCTCTCCTCTCTTTTCCAGCGCCTGATCGACAGCCGGCTGGAGGTCATGGAAAGGCACCATGTTCGCTTTCCTGACAAGGGCATCGTCCATATCTGTCACGAGATAGATGGTACATTTCTGCTGCACAAGGCCGAGCGCCGCCGATTTGTGACCACCGAGCTCGAAGTGCTCGTGAATGGCCGCGATGCGTTCTTCCGGTGTCGGATAGTTCTCGATCCAGCGGGCGAAGGGCGCGCTGCCGTAGCCTTCGTGGCAGGATGCGGCAACGATCATGATACCGCCCTCTTTCACAGCGTGCTTCGCGTTATCGATGGATTTCTGCGCCTGATAGAGATTGATATCCTTCGGATAGCCGCCAGTAGAAACGATGACGACGTCAGCCGGTTTCTTGATATCCACTCTGTAGAGGCCATCCAGGAAACGGCAGGCGTCACGATGCGCTGCGACGGGATCTCCGGCTGCGGCATAGGCGATCTTCTTATGATCATCCAAGACTACATTCACGATGAAATCGGCAGGGCAGTACGCTGCCGTTTCTTCGATGTCATCGCGCACAGGATTTCCATCGAGATGCCCCGCATACGCACCGGGGCGGATCATATTTCTGTGATTCGACTGGATCGAGGCAAGCGAAGCGCAGCCCGGCATGATGGCTTTCATGCCGCCGGAATAGCCGGCGAAGTAGTGGTACTCGACATTGCCGAGAAGGATGCGGCGGTCGGCTTCGGCAACCGTGCGGAAGATATCGACGGAGGTCCCATTCCTGCAGGTGCCAAGATGCACGCAGTCTTCCGGATCGCTGTCGATGCATTTCACTTTGTGATACGCCCATTCACCGGCAAGGCGCTCTCGCTCCTCTTCTGTCAGATGGCGATGGGAACCCAGTGCAAAGACGACGGTGATATCTTCCTCGCGGATTCCCGCAGCTTCCAGCTCTTGCAGGACACAGGGGATCAGGAGCCAGGAAGGCACGGGGCGCGTAACGTCGCTCGTGATGATAACGACCTTTTCCCCCGCCTTCACGATCTCAGAGAGGCGCGCCGAGGAAATCGGATGAGCAAGTGCCCGGCGGATTTCCTCTTCTTCGATATCTGCCTCTTCGCAAGGATGAGGGAGGAGTTCTTTCACCGGATGGCTGTCATCTACATGAAAGGAAATGTAGTCTTTGAAGTATTTGATACTGAAATCCATGGTTTGGCTCCTTATACATGAGAAATGAAGGCAGCGGCTTCGCCGCCGTATAAAAACGGGCGATGTTCCTAGGGAAACACTGATTAAATCGTTGTTAGATTTTACTCTTGAATTTTTTATGCATAGCGAGGAATAACATGACGCGAATAGCGAGCTATTTAAGGAAGGTTATGACGAAGCTATGTATAAAAATTCTTGTAAAATCTGACTCTGCGATTTAATCAGCGTTTCCCAAGCTCTTTTCTTCCATTATAGCTTTTCGGGATGATATAGCGAATATCAAGTAGGCATGAGTAAGTATGGACATCATGCATTCATTCGATAGGAGAGCGGAGATTAGGGATTAGGGATTGGGGATTAGACGTCAGACTTCGAACTGCTGACTTCTGACGTCCGACATCTAAAGTCTCTTAGTCTAACGTCTCAAGCGGGTATCGCCATTATTTATACTTCGCGGCGCTTCCATATTTTTATGCGCCGCACCACCATTTCTCATTTCTCATTTCTCATTCCATCGAGGCTTTCAAACGTAATCAAGGGGCGAGCCGCCCCAGTGGCTGACTCCGAATCCCATATTCCCTCTTGACAACTTCCCCTCTTCCGTCTATAATCCAATCATACGAAACAAGCGATGATGAAGAAGGGTGCTTGAATCTTTTTCAGAGAGACAGCGGTCGGTGTGAGCTGCCAATGGGACAAGGACTTTCCACTTCGGAGATAAAGATGAAGAATCTTTCGGGATTTGCCCGTTACAGCAGACTAAAGATGGCCGGAAGGCAATTTGGGTGGTATCGCGGGTGCTCTCGTCCCTTTGAGGATGGAGGGCGTTTTTTATTATCCGTATACTGACTGATGCACCGGTTAAATTGGGTGGTACCGCGAGAAAAGAGAAGCTCGTCCCATGGGACGTCTTCTCTTTTTGTGTTTTTTAAGGAGTTTTCCATGAAACGAGTCTACAACTTTAACGCCGGTCCCTCCCCCATGCCTTTGGAAGTTTTGGAGGCGATGAAAAATGACCTCACCGATTTCAAAGGAACGGGCATGGGCATCACAGAGATCAGTCATCGTTCGAAGGAATTTCAGGACATGCTGGATGAGACGAAGGCTCTTCTCCGCGAGCTGATGCACCTCGATGATGACTACGAGATCGTATTCATCCAGGGCGGCGGCACGATGCAGTTCCTGATGACGGCGTATAATTTCCTTCATACCCGCGCCGCCTATGCCGACACCGGAGTGTGGGCGCACAAGGCAAGAAATTCTGCCGCCTTTTTCGGAGAAGCCTATGATGCCAATTCCGCAGCGGACAGAAATTACTCCTACATCCCCGACACCTATGAGGTGAAGCCGGGGACGGACTACCTGTACCTTTGCGCCAACAATACGATCTACGGCACAGAGTACTGGAAATTTCCGAAGGTCAATGTACCTCTTATCTGCGACATGTCGTCAGATATTCTCTCCCGCGACATCGACTTTAGCCAGTTCGACATGATCTGGGCGGGCATCCAGAAGAACCTTGGTGCGGCAGGCGTGGCGCTCGCGATCCTGAAGAAATCTCTCCTCGCCACGGCACGGACGGATATACCGGAATTTCTTCAGTATCAGACCTTCGTCAAGAAGGACTCGACCTTCAATACACCGCCGGTCTTCTGCATCTACTCGCTGAACCGCATGCTCCACTGGATCAAAAACATGGGTGGCCTTCCTGCCATCGAAGAAAGAAACAAGGTCAAGGCCCGGCTCATCTATGATGTGATCGATACGAGCGATGGCTTCTACAAAGGGCATGCCGAAAAAGAAGCCAGAAGCCGCATGAATGTGACCTTCAATCTGGCGAATGCCGAGATGGAGGCCGACTTCGCAGCCAAGGCAAAAGCCAATGATTTCATCGGTGTCAAAGGCCATCGACTGGTCGGCGGCCTCCGCGTCTCTCTCTACAATGCCGTCACACCGGAAGCGGCAGAGGCTCTGGCTGACTTTATGAAAGAATATCTGAGAGTGAATGGATAAAAGTGACTAGGGATTAGGGATTGGGAGTGACTAGTGACTGGTGATGAGTGACTGGAATACTATTTTCGGGCATCGCCCTATTTATACTCCGCGGCGCATTTCGTCATCCTGAGCGGAGTGAAATGTCGGATGTTCGATAATGTAAAGGCGGAACAGTGAGAACTGAGTCGAAGGATCTAGCGCCGCACCGCCATTCCTCATTCCTCATTTCCCTGAACACCAAGCATCATACCACTGCATTTAATATAAGGAGCAAAAACTATGTTTAGAATTTTCATCACAGCAGACGTTGCCAAAGAAGCAAAAGAGATCCTGGAAAAAGAATTTATCGTCGACATTCAGCCGAATATGAAGGAAGAAGAGCTGTGCCAGGTGATCGGAGACTATGATGCCATCATCACAAGAAGCCAGACAAAGGTCACCAAGGCCGTCATCGATGCAGCCAAGAATCTGAAGGTCATCGGCCGCGCCGGTGTCGGCATCGACGGCATCGATATCGCCGAAGCCACCAAGAAGGGCATCACCGTCGTGAATACGCCGGAATCGAATACGATCGCAGCCTGCGAGCACACCATCGCCCTCATGCTCTCGATGACCCGTCATATCCCACAGGCGCACCAGTCCATCATGGAAGGCCGCTGGGACAGAAAGAGCTTCACCGGCATCCAGCTCCTGAATAAGACTGTCGGCATCATCGGTGTCGGCCGCGTCGGCTCAAATGTGGCCAAACGCCTGCAGGCATTCAATATGAAAACCATCGGCTACGATCCCTATATCACCTTAGAGCGCGGCAAACAGCTCGGCGTCGAGCTTGTCGATCTGGACACCCTCCTCAAAGAGTCCGACTACATCACCCTGCATACCCCGCTCACGGATGAGACGCGCGGCATGATCGGAGAAAAAGAACTCGCTAAAATGAAAGACGGTGTCCGCCTTGTCAATGCGTCCCGCGGCGCTGTCGTCGATATCAAAGCGCTCGCCGACGCGCTGAAATCCGGCAAAGTGGCCGGAGCCGGCATCGACGTATGGCCGAATGAACCGCTGAAGCCGGAAGAAAATCCATTCCTTGGCATGACGAATGTCGCACTCACCCCGCACCTCGGTGCGTCCACGAAGGAAGCGCAGGCCGGCGTCGCCACTGACGTCGCTATCGGCGTCGCGCAAGCGCTCCACGGTGAACCGGTCGCTACCGCAGTCAATGCTTCCCCGATCACGAAAGCCACTCTGCATGTCATCCAGCCGTACTTCAACCTCTGCGAACGCATGGGCAACATCGCCATCGATCTCGCAGGCGGCCGCATTTCCACCGTCAATATCGAATACACCGGTGAACTCACAGATACCGAGACCGCACCGCTCACCACGGCTGTCCTGAAGGGTCTCCTCTCACCGGTCCTCCAGCAGACCGTCAACTTCGTCAACGCCCGCGGCATCGCAGAGGAACGCCACATCGATGTCCGTGAAGTGAAAGCGAAAAAAGGTCACTACTATACGAATACCATTTCCCTCACCATCGACACTGACAAGGGTACACACCGCATCACAGGCTCCCTCTTTGACCGCAAGGATGCCAAGATCGTCTCCCTCGACCATTTCCGCGTAGACTTCGAACCGAAGGGCTGCATCATCATCGCTCCGCATGAAGACAAGCCTGGCATGATCGGTCAGGTCGCTTCCGTCCTTGGCAGTGCAGGCATCAATATCAACGGCATGCAGGTCGGCGCTTCCGCAGACAAGGGCACGAATGTGATGGCCGTCGCCGTCGATAAAGATATCCCGACTGCGATCCTCCCTGCCCTCATGAACATCGATGGCATTCATGATGTGAAGGTCATTCATTGCGAACATTAAGGGGAATGGGTTCAGGGTTCAAGTTGATGGGTTCAGGTTGAAAGCGGGGATAAGTGACTAGTGACTAGTGACTAGTCACTGGTGACTGGTGACTGAAATGTCACCTTCGGGCATCGCCCCATATATATTCGCGGCGAAGCCGCCACCACACCCCTGAACCTTGAACCCTGAACCCTGAACCTTGAACCTTGAACCTTGAACCTTGAACCCCCAAAAAGGAGACTCTCTCATGATCCGTATCATTCTTCTTCGCCACGGAGAGACTACGTGGAATATCGAAGGCCGCTACCAGGGACAGGAAGACACGCCGCTTTCTCCCCGCGGCATAGAGCAGGGAAAAGCGGCCGCGCTCGCCCTCAAGGACATACATATCGACCGCGCGATCTCCTCGCCCCTCTCCCGCTCTCACGACACCTGCCGCTTCGCTGCGGACTACCATCACCTTCCCGTCGCCAAAGATCCGCGCCTCACGGAGATCAGCCACGGCCTGTGGGAAGGCATCCACGCTGAAGAGATCGAAGCGCGCTATCCGGAAGAATTTCACCTCTGGCACACCCACCCTGAACGCGTGCAGATGCCCGAGGGGGAAAATCTCGAAGACGTCAGAAAACGCGCCCGTGAAGCCTTCGATGAATATGCCAGAAGCTATGATGGCGAGACTGTCCTCGTCTGCGCGCACGACGCAGTCAACAAAGCGATCCTCTGTGACCTGCTGGGGCTTCCTATGAGCCACTTCTGGCAGATCAAACAGGACAATGCCTGCATCAACGTCATCGAGTGTGACCACGGCATCTGGCGTCTCGTCACCTTGAATGCCACGACCCATCTGGGCTACCTCGTCAGCGGCATCGAGCAGAAGGGGCTGTGACGCGCAAGAGTAAGAGCCTTCCCGCGGCACCCGAAATGACATCCGATCAGCGGGCATAGCCCCATATATATTCGCGTCGAAGCCGCCACCTTCATTCCTCATTCCTCATTTTTCCCTGAAGTTTGAACGCAGGGATTAGGGATTAGTGGCTAGGGATTAGGAGCCTCAAGTAACTGGTGACTTGTGACTTGTGACTTGTGACTTAAATACTACTTTTGGGCATCTCCATTATTTATACTCTGCGGCGCTTCCATATTTTTATGCGCCGCACCAGCACTCCTCACTCCTCACTCCTCACTCCTCACTCGAAAGCAGAGCTTTCATCCGCAATCAAAGGGCACCCCGCCCCGTGGGCTAACCCTTCCACCCTGAAACCGCAGCGAAAGCTGCGGTTTTTCTTGACTTTCTCCCGAAATAGTGTAATATGTAGAAAGCATTAAAAAGTGTATACTTATTAGCGAGGCACAAGCGCTCGCAGAAGGAGAATCACATGGAATTTTTTATCGATACCGCTGATGTGGAAGCCATCCGCAAAGCCAATGATATGGGATTTATTTCCGGCGTCACCACGAATCCGTCTCTGATCGCCAAGGAAGGCAAAGACTTCCACGCCACCATCAAAGAGATCGCCTCCATCGTGGATGGCCCCATCTCCGCAGAAGTCCTCGCCGATGATGCGGAAGGCATGATCGCAGAAGGCAAAGTCCTCGCTGCCCTTGACCCGCATGTCGTCGTCAAGATCCCGATGACCGCAGAAGGCATGAAAGCAGTAAAGGGTCTCGCAAAGGCCGGTATCCGCACCAATGTCACCCTGATCTTCTCTGCCAACCAGGCTCTGCTCGCTGCGCGCGCCGGTGCTTCCTTCGTTTCCCCCTTCGTTGGCCGCATCGATGACATCGGATGGGACGGCGTCGAACTGATCCAGACCATCTCCGAAATCTTCGAGCTTCACGGCATCGAGACGAAGATCATCGCTGCCTCCATCAGAAAGCCGCAGCACATCACCCAGTGCGCTCTCGCCGGCGCTGACATCGCGACCGTCCCCTTCCAGGTCCTCATGGATGCGATGAAGCACCCGCTGACCGACAACGGCATTGCCCGCTTCAAGGCTGACTGGGCTGCCGCTCACATGAAATAATTGAGGATTTCGGTTATAATAGAAGGAGTTGCCAAAAGGCAGCTCCTTTTTTCGTAGTCTTTTTTACGGGTCTGAACCAGTAAGGATTTTTCACATATACGATCCCTATGTCTATCAATCTTTCTCATCTCAAAAAGCTGATCGCGACAATGATCCCGATCCTGATCGCCCAAGTCTCCACCGTCGGCATGAACTTCATGGACTCGACCATGTCCGGTCACGTCAGTGCAAACGATCTGGCCGGCGTCTCCATCGGCGCCAGTCTCTTCCTTCCCATCCAGACGACCGCGATGGGACTTCTCACCGCTGCGACACCGATGGCCGCACAACTCATGGGGAAGAAAGAAAAGGAGAGCATCCCGATGATCATCCGCACGGGACTCTACCTCGCACTCCTGCTCTCTTTCCTTTTCGCCCTTCTCTACTACCTCCTCATCGATACGGTCCTCGAAGGGCTTTCCCTTGCCCCCGCAGTTTCCTCCATCGCCAAGGACTACATGCTCGCACTTGTGGGCGCATTCCTTTTTGAAATGCTCGCGATGCCGCTGCGCTCACTGACTGACACGGTGGGAGCGACGACGATCTCCATGCGTCTCTTCCTCCTCGCCCTCCCGGTGAACGGCCTTCTGAACTACGCCTTCATCTTCGGGAAATGGGGGGCTCCCGCCCTGGGCGGTGTCGGAGCCGGCATTGCGACTCTTCTTACCTACGTCTTTCTTGTCCTGCTCTTTCTTGCTGTCATCCTGTCTCAGAAGCCATTCATGGGCCGCGCGCTCTTTTCCTCACCGGAAAGCCGCCTCTTCGTCTGGAAAGAGTACATGGCACTCGGCATCCCGAATGCGCTCGGTGTCTTCATGGAAACGAGCCTCTTCGGCTTCATCATCGTATTCATCACGAAATTCGGCACAGAAACCATCGCGGCGCATCAGGCGGCGCTCAATTTCTCCGGTATCATCTACATGATCCCCATGAGCTGCTCCATGGCGATGACCATCCTCGTCGGCTACGAGGTCGGAGCGCGCCGCTATGACCTTGCCCGCGAATACTCCCGGCTGGGGCTCCTCACCACACTCACCGGCGCAGCCATCACCATCACCGCGACGCTCCTTTTCCGGAAGGAGATCATTTCTCTCTACAGCACGGATCCTGCCGTCATTGCGCTTGGCAGCCTCTTTCTTGTCTACTGCGCCGGATGGCAGCTCTTCGATGACATCGCCGCTCCCATTCAGGGGATCCTGCGCGGCTATAAGGACGCGAAAGTCCCCTTCTTCCTCATGCTCATCGCCTACTGGTTCGTTTGCTTTCCCTCCGGCCTTTTCTTCGACTACGTCCTCTCCCACGGTCCCGAGTCCTACTGGCAGTGTATCGACCTTGGCGTCGGCACCTCTGCCCTGCTCCTCATGGGACGGCTGTGGTGGATAGAGAAAAAAGTGACTAGGGATTAGGAATTAGGGATTAGGACTCTGCGCTTGAATCAGTGTTTCCCTAGTCCTGTCCCCTCCTTTGGTGCTACAATAGTATCAAAGGAGGTCTTTTTATGAAACGAATTTCTCTTTTACTCATGTTCCTCATCCTCTGCCTCAGCGTCCTTGTTCCCGCGAAGGCGGCCGATCCGGCTGTGAATCGAAGTCTGGGATACTTCGAGAATACGCGCACCGTGCTCCTGCTCCGGGCACGATACAGAAGCGGTGAGGAAGCCGCTGCCTACGTGAACCGCGAAATGGAAAGGATCTTCCGCTATCCGTATTACCGCACCCTGGATCCGGATGCGTACGAGGCTGACCTCTACTCGACCTCCCAGCTAAAGGAGCTCGCTGAAAAAGCAAATGCAGACATCGTCGTCATGCCTGTCATCACGGAGTGGCGGCAGGTCGTCTATCACCGCTCCTTATTCTGCGACGCAGATGACATCGTAGAGACACGCGCCGTCTTCGATATCTATTCCTATAAGAAAGGGGAGCCGTCCGTCCGCGATGACCGCGCGACCTATTGGAACAGCGAAGAGGAGGGCACCGTCAGAAATCGTTATATCTTCGATGACCTCATGCAGGATATCCTGAAGACCTTCCCCTACCGCCGCGTACCGACGGATATCGCAAGAAATCTCACCGGTGATCCCGATCGGACCCCGCTCGCAGAGATGGGAAAATAGATCGCACTCCGATGGAGCCAAGATGACCCCATGGGACACTAAGCCTACGACCCAGCAAAAACAGGAACCTCGAAAAAGCGCTCCTCGTATTTATATAAAATTTGCTAAATACTCAAAATTTACCAATCGTTTTAGGGTCGACAATGTCTGATATAAAAACTGGAATGATTGGTTTAAACAAAAAATCATACACTTTAGTAAATGGAAGTCGGAAACTCTTGAATTCATGAGAGTTTCCGACCTCAAATGCCGAAACTTTTGGACTTATGAGAAAGTTTTGGTATAATAGAATCAAAATGCAGGAGGTGCATGATGACTAAATTGATAAATCGCCCTCAATATCTGAACCAGTTGATACAAAGCAAGGATGTAGATTTGGTGAAGATTATCACGGGAATTAGGCGTTGCGGCAAATCGTCCTTACTGGATCTATTCCATCAATATTTACTGGAGAAAAACGTGCCGTGTTCTCATATCATCCATATGAACATGGAGTCTTTGCGTTATCGGAACTTAACTGACTATATATCTTTTTATGATTACGTCAGCAAGCAAATCGAGGGCGAATGTAAGACTTACCTTCTTTTTGATGAATTACAAGCAGTCAATCATTGGGAAAAGGCAATCGAATCATTCCGGTTAGATTTTAATGTAGACATCTATATCACCGGTTCTAATGCTTACCTGCTGTCTTCCGAGTTTTCTACACTGCTCTCAGGTAGATACATTGAGATAAAGATGCTACCTCTGTCATTTAAGGAATTTTTGAACTTCTATGAATTTGCTGTAGATGTAACGATGGATGAAAAATTTCAGAAGTACCTCCAGTTTGGTGGTATGCCTATTTTAAGAGAATTCAAATTCAATGAGGCTAGAAGTAATCAAGCATTGGAAGGGATCTATTCCACTGTCATACTGCGAGACATTTTGCAGCGTAACCGCGGAGCCGATGAAGCAACACTCCAAAAAATTATGTTGTTTTTATGTTCCTGTATTGGCAGTATTATTTCTCCAAATAGCATTGGCAATGTTCTCTCTAATGAGGGCGATATTCACATTGGAAAGCAGAGAAATATAGCAGGAAAAACAGTTGCAAAATATATTTCTATGCTATGCAATGCATTTGTATTCTTTTCTGTCAGTCGATACGACGTAAAGGGAAAACAGCTTTTAAAAACACTGGGCAAGAACTATATCGTTGATATGGGTTTTCGTAATATGTTGTTAGGCTATCGAGATGCTGATCGTGGACATATTATTGAAAATATAGTATTCCTGGAACTTCTCCGCCGTGACTATCGGGTGCATATCGGGAAAGTAGGAGAAACGGAAATAGATTTTATTGCGGAAAAGCCAGACGATAAGGTATATATCCAAGTGACCGAGAGCATGCAGTCACCAGAGACTCGTGAACGGGAACTTCGTCCACTGCGCCTTATTCCAGATAACTATGAAAAAATAGTATTGTCTATGGATAAAAGTTTTATTCATTCTTATGATGGGATAAAGGTTGAAAATTTGATAGATTGGCTACTTAACAAATAAGCATTGTAGTATATGATAAAAATTCTGTAAAATTATTCATGGATGAAATATATCAACGTTTCTTATACCCAAGAATGGCTGGTGTAATTGCCAACTGCATTAGCAAATGGTTTGATAGGAAGTGACTAAAGCAACAAGCCTGAAGCCGTACCTGAGCTCTAAACAGGAAGAACCCCATGGGAATTTCTCCAGCTTCCCATAGGGTTCTTTCTGCGGTTCGGCATATCATCACGTTTGCCTAAATTGATTATATCACAAAATTTGCTTATGATTTAGTTTCTAAAAAGGAGTGATTAAGTATGAAAAAAGAAATAGCAATAGCCATGTTGGCATGCCTGCTTTCATTGAGTTCTTCTGCAGGAGCCATAGATACGACTGCTAACCATACCGGTACAGTGAAGTTGTCAGAATTTTCAGATAGCAAAAACACTGTACCTAAAAACGAAAATGATTTTGGGTTTATGGACTTCTATTATGGTGAACCAGTAGAAGAGATTCAGGGAAAATACACTATAAAACACTTATGGGATGAAGAATGGGAGTTACGTAATCTGGCGCCGCGGGGCTGCCTGGGACTCACAAAGCCTGCCTATATCACATTACGATTTAAAGATAAAAAATTAAGAAGTATGGATGTGTATGTATCAGGCGATAAACGAAATATTTCCCAATTCCTGATTAAAGAATATGGAACACCGGTCATTCATAATAAAGTTCCCGGTAAAATGGAGAATTACGCATGGAAACGAAATCAAATTGCCATAATATATCAGCATGATGATAATGATGAAGCCGTACTCCTGAATTTTATGCCTGCCAATTTAGTAACGGTTTCCTATAGATAAAGACATGTATTATTTACACATAAAAAAGGGGCTGTGAAGAAATGAATCTTCATTTCTTCACAGCCCCTTTTTTTCATACTTCAAAATATTTTTTCATATAATCCACGAAAATCTTGACAGGCGTAGACTGGAGCATGGCCTGCTTGAAGATGAGGTGGCTCGGGCGCAGGATCGGGCGCTTCTGGCGGTCGTAGATCATTTCGCGATTGACATTCGGCGTACACTTCGGGAGAAGGTCTGCCGGGATGAGCGACTGTCCAAGGCCATGGTTCACGATCTCTACGCAGGTGAGACAGTCAGAAACGGTCAGAAGAAAATGCGGAGATTCGGAGAAATTCTGACGCCACCAACGGCTTCTCAGCTCATCCAGCGACGGGTCACTGCGATAGCGGATGGACGGCTGGTTCGGCAGGGTATCGTAGTCGATCTTCTGTGCAGAGATGAGATAGAGCGGCGCATCCTCGAGAAGGATGTCCGCATCAGGCCATTCCTGATTGCCGCGAACGATGGCGAGATGGATATCCTCCTTCTTGACCAACTTCGTCAGGCGGTCGCTCGTATCCGTCGTGAGCGAGATCTCGATGTCATTGTACTCATCGACGAAGCCCTTCAGAATGGCCGGCATGTGCGACTGCGCGAAGGACTGGCTCGCACCGATGCGCAGCACGCCGGAAATGGTATTCGGCTCATGTGTCACGAAGTTCTTCATGTCTTGATACTGCTGCAGTTCTTTTTCGGCAAAGGAGAAAAGGCGATTTCCCGCATCGGTGAAATGGACGCCCTTATTGGTACGAATGAAAAGCGGACAGCCGATCTCTTTTTCCATCTGGCTCAAGCGATACGTCAAAGACGGCTGGGTCATAAACAGCCGCTTGGCGACCTTATTGATGCTGCGTTCTTCTCGAAGATAGATCAGAATCTTCCAATCCGTGTTATTCATGGCACTACCCCTTGCGCGGCACGCGCGCCTACTTGATATAAAATAATTTTATTACAGTATATCACGTTGGACGTGTGATTGCTATAGGGGAATGGGATTGGAAGAGAGGTAAACAGTTCGAGGTGAGCCCGTGGGGCGTGTCATCAGTCACTCGGCGCTAGTATTGCGTTTGCTAAATAACTGACATTTAGGTCAACTTCCAAATCAAGTGAGGAGTTAGGAGTGAGGAGTGAGGAGTGAGGAGTGAAGGTACGGCGCATAAAATCAGGAAGCGCCGCGGAGTTTTATATTAAGGAGGAGGTATTGGGGCACTCTATGAATGGTGTGCCCCTTCCAGCACTTCTAACTTCTAACTAAGTCCAGAAATTAACAAATCGCTATACAAGTCCCTAATCCCTAATCCCTAATCCCTAGCCACTAGCTGCCAGCCCCTATATCAATTCCCGTGGAAGGCTCGCAAGCAGTCTGTCCCTTTCTTTATAGTCCGGCAGATATGTCTCCATCCGCGCATAGAAGTCGGGGCCGTGACCGGCTGCGAAGAGGTGGCAGAGCTCATGTACGACGACAGCCTCGATGCATTCCTTCGGCTTTGTGACAAGGTCGAGGGCGAAGGAGAAGCGCCCCGTCACTCTCCGGCAGGAGCCCCAGCGGCTTTTCATGACGCGGATCGTGATCCCGGTGATCCGACTCTCCGGGATCGCCATGCGCTTTGTCCATATTTCAAGCTGCTTTTCGATCTCCCAAAGAAGGATGCGCTTCATGCCTGCCTTGAATACCTTCTCACGCTCCCTCTGTTTTGTCCGAAGGATCAGCTGCAGCTCTCCGTCTGTCGAGACGACGGCATCATCGCGCATCCCAAGGCAGACCTGCAAGGGATACGCCCTTCCAAAGACATGGTGGATCTCTCCTGTGACATATTGAAATTTGATTTTCTCCGGCACCAGCGCCATGTACTTCGTAAGCCATGCGGTCTTTCCCGCGACGAAGTCACGGATCTCCCGCTCCGAGACCCTCCGCGGCGCCGTCACCTCGACAGATCCTCCCTCCCGCACGCGAAGATAGATGCGGCGGATGGGTTTTCGGATCACCCGCACCTCATAGCCCGTCGCAGGGTCGATGAATGTTGTCATGATGCCCTCGTCTCTATAGAACAGAAAAAAACTCATAGGTTCAACAGGGGTGATAGGTGGAACAGGCGCAACGGGGATGGAGCGACACGTAAGGAAACGCCGCGAAATTTTCGTTGAACCTGTCACACCTTCAAAGCCTGATGAACCTATGAGGTCAGATGAAATCCATGAGATGACCTTTTGCGTTTTTACACTTTCGTGCTTTCTCCGAGAATATGATCCTCTGTTTCAAAGAGAGCCTTGGCGAAATCATCCGGACGGAAACGGTCGAGATCGTCCTCGCGTTCACCGAGACCGATCCACTTGATCGGCACATGCAGCTCTTCATGGACAGAGAGAACCACGCCACCTTTGGCCGTGCCATCGAGCTTGGTCAGGACGACCCCTGTCAGCGGCACGATCTCTCCGAAATTCTTCGCCTGGCTGATGGCATTCTGCCCCGTGGTCGCATCCAGGACGAGGAGCGTCTGATGCGGCGCATCAGGGATGACCTTCTTGATGACGCGGGAGATCTTGGCAAGCTCTTCCATCAGATTCACCTTCGTCTGCAAACGGCCGGCGGTATCGATAAGGACGACATCGACACCGCGCGCCTTGGCTGCTGAGACAGCATCGAAGGCTACCGCCGCAGGATCCGCGCCTTCCGCATGCTTCACGATGTCTGCGCCGGTGCGCTCCGCCCAGATGGTGAGCTGCTCAGAAGCCGCCGCGCGGAAGGTATCTGCAGCCGCGAGAAGGACCTTCTTGCCTTCCTTGTGAAGCTTGCCGGAGAGCTTGCCGATGGTCGTGGTCTTGCCCACGCCATTCACACCGACGACGAGGATGACTTCCGGATGGTGCGTATTCTCCTGATCGATGGTATCATCCTTCAAAAGCTCCTTCACGGTCTTTTCCATGAAGGGCATGACTTCATTTGTATTGTGGATCGTACCTTCGGTGACACCGCGGCGGATCTGTCGCATCAGGTAGTCCGTGGTGCGCACGCCGATGTCTCCGGAGAGCAGGACCATTTCCAGATCTTCCAGAAAATCATCGTCGATCTCCGCATAACCGATGACGACGCTCTCGATATTGCGGATGAGGCTCTCTTTCGTGCGGGTGAGTCCCCGTTTGATCTTATCAAAAAATCCCATGTCTCTTTCCTCCTAAAGAATGTATATGTTTATTGTATATAAATAGGCGTGAAGTGTCTACAGGAAAAGATGTAAGCTGTCGGGTTCAGGGTTAGCCCTTGGGACGGGGCGTCCATGGATTGCGTGCGAAAGCTCGACCCGAATGAGGAATTAGGAATGACGGTGGCGGCTTCGCCGAGATCCTTCGACTCAGGTCGCAGCTGTTCTGGCATTCGTTATCTCACATACGACGTTTCTTGCCGCTCAGGATGACAAAACGGGGCGATGCCCGAAAGTCGTATTCAAGTCACCAGTCACTTGAAACTCCTAATCCCTAGCCACTAATCCCTAGCTACTCATTCCTGCTTTCAAACTTAACCCTTGATTGCGTGCGAAAGCTCTGCTCTCGAGTGAGGAGTGTTGGTGCAGCGCATAAAAATATGGAAGCACCGCGGAGTATAAATCATGGCGATGCCCGAAGGTCGGCGGATAGCAGGTTTCCCGTTTGGAATTTCCAAACATCGACCGCTAAGCCGCGAATGACAAAGATTTCTCGCTTCGCTCGAAATGACGATACGGGAGTCTCCCAGTCTCTTATTCACCAGTCACTAGTCACTTGAGACTCCTAATCCCTAGCTACTAATTCCTAGTCACTAGCTGCTAGTCACTCCACATAATCCTTCATTTTCACGGTGATGAGGCTCGAGACGCCCTTCTCTGCCATGGTGACGCCCTGCAGGGTGTCGGCAAATTCCATCGTCTTTTTTCTGTGTGAGATGACGATGAACTGTGTTTTCTTTTTATACTCGCCGATCATGCGGCTGTAGCGTTCGACATTCGCATCGTCCAAGGCTGCATCGATCTCATCGACGAAGCAGAAGGGCGCGGGGCGATACGCCATGAAAGAGATCAGAAGAGCGATGACCGTCAGAGCTCTTTCGCCGCCGGACATGAGAGAAAGCGGCTGACGCTTCTTGCCGGGAAGCTGCAGGTACATCTCGACACCGCCCTCCAAAGGATGCGCCTCATCGGTGAGTTCGAGACGCGCCTTGCCGCCGCGGAACATGAGCTGCATGATGCGGCCAAATTCTTCATTGATCTTGCGGAAGGCTTCGGTGAACCGGCTCTCCATCGTTCGGTCGATATCGCTGATGATGGTCTCAAGCCCCTTCCTCGCTTCTGCGAGATCGGCCACCTGCCCCTCATAGAATTTCCTTCGTGCGAGCTGACGGGCGTACTCCTCCTCGCCCTCCGGATTCACACTGCCCAGCTCAGCCATGCGATGGGCAAGGTCCTTTCCCTGCCGCTCCATATCCTCCATAGAGCCGGAAAGGCGGAGCGCTTCCGCCTGCTGACGGGTCATGTGCCACGCCTCGAACTGGCGCAGCACGTCCTCCTCCTCGGCTTTGAACTGCGCGATCCTCACGGCAAGCTCTGCTCGGTCTCGCTCGATCTTCGCTGAAGCGGCCTGTGCTTTCTTCCACGCCTCATCTGCCTCGCGCTGACGGATGGCAAATCCATCTGCATCGTCAGACAGGCTTTCCTGGTGGGTGCGGGTCTTCTGCCAGTGCGCCTCTGCGTCTATGAAAGCAGCCTTCAAAGAAATCAGCTCTTTCTCAAGTGTCTGCCGTTCTGCTTCATTGTCACGCTCAGCTTTTTCAAGAGCGACTCTGTCTGCTGCCAGCTCTTCTTTAGCACGGCTGCGTTCCTCGAGCATGCGTTTCCCAAAGCTCACCCTCTCTTCCGCCTTGGTCAGGGCGACGTGGGATGCGAGAAGGGCTTCCTGCTTCTCCTCCAAGGCCTTCCTCAGACGCTCCCCCTCTTCATTGCCTGCCGCTGCCGGAAGATCCGGAAAGGCAGATAGTGCCTCCTCCAAGCCTTCCGCCTGTGACCTTGTCTCCGAGAGCCGGCCCCGCTCCTCTCCGAGCTGCTTCTTGGCCAGAGAAAGGCGGCTCCGTCTTTCGGTCATCGATCGCTCCGCCCCTTCACGGCGTGCAGAGAGGGTGGCCAGCTCGACCTTGAGCGCCTGCCATTCTTCCCGTTCACGGCTGACCTCTTCTGCGAGCGCATCACAGTGGGCCTCCTGCTCCTTCCTCCGCGTACGGCAGAGTGCGAGAGCCTTCTCCCCCTCCGCTTCACGCGCATAGAGATCTGCGATCTCTTTTCTGCGGCCGAAATACGTATTCTCCTTTTTCTTCATCGAGCCGCCCGTCATGGAGCCGCCTGCATTGACAAGCTGCCCGTCCCGCGTCACGATGCGCAGACGGTAGCCATACTTTTTGGCGACCCGCCGCGCCGCGTCCAGGTCTTCTGCGATGAGAGTGCGCCCGAGAAGGGTATCGAGGAGATCCTGATACATCGGCTGGCAGGAGAAAAGGTGAGAGGCGATACCGCAGATCCCAGGCTCCTTCGACGCCATCACTTCCGTCCCGTTGTTGTAGCGCGGATGCATGGACTCCAAAGGATAGAAGGTCGTGCGGCCTAAATGCTTCTCCGAAAGCCAGCGGATGATCTCTCCCGCCGCCTTCGTCGTATCCGTCACGATATAGGAGATCTGTCCGCCGAGCGCTGCTTCCGCGGCCTCCGTATATTCGTCCGGCACACGGATGAGCTCTCCGAGCGCCCCATGGATGGCCTCACCGAAACGGTCTGCCTGCTCCATGATGGTCTTCGTCACGCGGGAAAAGCTCGCGTATTCCTTTTCCGCCCGTTCCAGATACGCTTTCTGCGAACGGATCGACGAAAGCAGCGACTCCCGCTTCCGTTCTTCGCCGCCCAGACGAAAACGCAGCTCCTCCGCCTCTCGCAGTGCTTCGCTGTGCTGCTTGCCCTTCTCCGAAAGAGCGGTGAGGCGCTCCGTCTTCTCCTTCTCTTCACGAAGAAGCTCGGACAGCTCGCGCGAGGCTGTTTCTTCCTCCTCGGCGAGGGATGCCTCCTCCTTCTCATGCTGATCGATCTCCGCTGCCAGACGCTCGATGTCTTCTCTTGCATGTACAAGCTGCTGGCTCACCTTCTCCTTTTCCTTCTCCTTTTCCTGCGAAAGAGCCAGCGCCTTCACATAGGCGGTCTCCGCCTCTGCCAGCGCTCTTGAGAGAGACGCCTTCTCCTCTGCTTTCTCGGAAACAGCTTCCTTTGCCGCCTGCAGGGACGCCTCCGCACACGAGAGTTCCTCCTTCGCACCAGCGATCTCTTCTGCGATCTCCTTCTCTGCTTCCGTCTGATCCTCTGCGGATACGGTGAGCTCCTCCCATTTCTCCTTCGCATGGGAGAGCGCTTCTTCCTTCACGCGGTAATCGCCGCGCAGCCGCTCCATCTCCCGCTGGGCATCCGCCATCGCGTCCCCCGCTTCGCGCAGCTTCTCCTGATGCGCGAGACGGTCCTTTTCCAGCGTTTCCTTAGCCAGGCTCGCCTGCGAGAGCTTCGTCTGCCACAGAGAGCCTTCATCCTGGAGCTTCAGCGCTTCATTTTCATAGCGCGCCGTCATACGTCCGGAGGATGTCAGCTTCAGAAGCCCCATCGTCGCATCGATCGCCCGTTTCTCCTGCGTAAGGCTCTTGTACCTTCTTGCTCTCTCTGCCCCTTCCTTCAAAGGCACGAGCTGCTCATCGAGAAGCGCCATCATATCCTTCACGCGCTCCATATTCTCCGCCGTCTTCTCGAGCTTTCGGAGCCCTTCTGTCTTCCGCATGCGGTACAGGCTGATCCCTGCCACATCCTCGAAGATCACGCGCCGTTCATCCGCATGTGCCGTCAGCACCTGATCCACCCGGTTCTGTCCGATGATCGCCATCGAGCCCTTACCGAGCCCCGTCGGCGCCAGAAGCTCCTGAATATCCTTCAGGCGACAGCTTCGCTTATTCAGGTAGAAATCACTATCCCCATTTCTAAGGAGCCTTCGCGTGATCGCGACCTCTGTGGTATCGAGCGGCAGCTCGCATCCGCTGTTATCAAGGACGAGCGTGACCTCCGCCCCATTCTTTTCCCGGCGCGTCTCTGAGCCGGAAAAGATCATATCCTCTGCCTTCTGCCCACGGATCTGGCGCACATTCTGCTCCCCCAGCACCCAGCGGACCGCATCGGAAATATTGCTCTTCCCGCATCCATTCGGCCCCACGATGACCGTCATGCCGTCAGAAAAATCGATCGTAGTCTTATCTGCGAAGGACTTGAAGCCCTGCAGTGTCAATCGGAGTAGTTTCATGAGTTCTCCTTCTTTGCATAATATCGTCCTTATTATAACATAGAGAAAAGGTTCGGGGTTCGCCCATGGAGCGTGCCGTCCCTTAATTACGACCGGAAAAGGTTCTCGGGTTCTACAGGTTCAAAGGGGAAGGTGCGGCGCATAACAATCAACGATATCCTGCCCTCTTCCTCTTGCATTTCATCGCGGCACGCTCCATAATAAGGCAAATGAGGCATCACCCCGTCCAATGACGCGCGGCACTTCTCTATGTATGCACCGCACTCCTGTCAGACTTTCCCTGATAGAGCCTCAAGATCCCTGTTTCCTAAGGAGCCTTCATGACAAAAGATCTCGATTTTACCCAAGGCAGCATCTCGAAAAAGATACTGCTTTTTTCTCTGCCCCTCATGGCCGGCAATATCTTTCAGCAGCTCTACAATGTCGTCGATACACTGATCGTCGGACGATTCCTCGGCGAAGCGCCTCTCGCCGCTGTCGGGAGTGCCTATACGCTCATGATCTTCATCACCTCCATCCTGATCGGCCTCACGATGGGGAGCGGCGTCTACTTCTCCATCTGCCACGGACAGAAGAACACCGCACGCATGAAGCAGTCCATTTATATTTCCTTTCTTTCCATCGGCGCGCTCTCGCTCTTCCTGAATGCCATCTCCTATATATTTCTGGAAGAGATCATCCGCTTCATGCAGATCCCCGCAGACGTCGCTTCCTACTTCCGTGACTATCTCCTATGGATCTTCTCCGGCATCATCGCCGTCTTCCTCTACAACTACTTTGCCGCCCTCCTGCGCGCCGTGGGAAACTCACTCATCCCGCTCGTCTTCCTCATCGTCTCCGCCCTCCTGAATATCGCGCTCGACCTTCTCTTCATCCTGGTCTTCCAGCAAGGCGTCGCCGGCGCGGCCAAGGCGACCGTCATCGCTGAATACGCTTCCGGTCTCGGTATCCTTTGCTACTGCCTTTTCTATCGAAAAGATCTTCTGGTAGAAAAGAAATACCGCCGCTGGGACCCATCCATCTTCCGCGACATCTCCCGACTCTCGCTTCTGACCAGCCTCCAGCAGTCCATCATGAATTTCGGTATCCTTCTCGTGCAGGGCCTTGTGAACAGCTTCGGCACCATCGTCATGGCTGCCTTCGCTGCCGGCGTCAAGATCGACACCCTGGCCTACTCCCCCCTCATGGACTTCGGGAATGCCTTCTCGACCGCCATCGCGCAGAACTATGGCGCCGGAAATCAAAAGCGCATCAGAGAGTGCGTCATCGCCTCGGCGAAGATGGTCGTCTCTTTCGCTCTCCTCACGAGCGTCATCATCTATGCCTTCGCCCCCGAGCTGATGGCCTTCTTCGTCCCCGAGACCGCGACAGAAACCATCGCGATCGGCGCAGGCTACCTCCGTATCGAAGGGGCCTGCTACATCGGCATCGGTATCCTCTCCATGCTGTATGCCTACTATCGCGCCATCAAAAAGCCCGGTATGAGCGTCATCCTGACCATCCTCTCCCTCGGAAGCCGCGTCATCCTTGCCTATGCCCTCTCCGCCCTCCCCTTCTTCGGCGTCACCGGCATCTGGCTCTCCATCCCTATCGGCTGGGCGATCGCAGATGTGTATGGGGTGTGGAAAGGGGTGCAGAGAAGATGACAGGCCCCGTCCGTATCTTCTGCCCGCTGGCCTACCCATGCCTTCCCGATACGTTTCCCCGTCCCCTCTAGCTATTTCCTATTCGCCTATAGTATAATAGAAAATATTTTGATGTAAGAGAACGGGGGAGCGCAGGAATGAAGAAATACGTGGTCATGATCCTGATCGCGATCGTGCTGATCATTGGCGGCGGTACATTTGCCTATTTCCACTTTGCCAATGGCGGACCATGGCAGGGGACATGGTGGGGCGTGCAGGACGCCGGCGTAAACTGGTCCGGAGACCACATACGAAATCTTGAGACCGTCACCTTCACCCAGAATGACGACAAGACCATCACCGTAGACCATAAGGTCCAGCAGGGCAGCCGTGAAGTACCGGGCAGTCTCACCGGCACCGGCCGCATCGATGGCGGCCGTCTGGTCATCACACCGAAAAACGGCGGCAAGGAGCTGGCTCTCTCCTACAGTGCGGTCTCCAGATCCATTGATACCCCTTTCACAAATGCGGACAAGAGTACCGTCACACTGAAGGCACTCGCCCCGGAAAACAATGAGGAGATGGAATCCATACGAAGCGAGATCGTCCAGATCTCTCAAAAGCCGGAAAATAAAATCGATACGACTTTATCGAAAGCAAAAAGCTGATAAAAAAGCGAGAGCCACGTTTGTCGAACAAACGTGGCTCTCGCTTTTTGGTTGTCTGGTTCAGGGTTCAGGGTTAGCCCGCGGGACGTGCTGCCCTTTGATTGTTTGCAAAAGAAGGGGCGCAGGTTCTACAGGTCCTACGGGAGTAGTACGGCGCATAAAAAGCAGAAGCTCCGCGGCGTACAAATAGTGGCGATGGCCGAAGGTCTCTTGATGACAGGCTTCCCATTTGGGGTTTCCACACATCGACCACTGAGCCGCGAATGACAAAGATTTCTCACTTCGCTCGAAATGGCGATACGGGAGTCTGATGTCTTCTAGTCTCTTAGTCATCCAATCCTCGAAACTCCTAGTCCCTAGTCCCTAGCCACTAGTCACCTGTCCCTACTCCTTGCTCTTCGCTTCGATCGCCGCCGTCTCTGCTTCTTCTTCCATAGCCTGCTTGGCTTCCTTGAGCGCCGCCTCTCTCACGGCCTCCTGCTTTTCCTTTTTCTTGGTGAAATGGGAGATGACTTCCGGGACCATGTTCAGCACCTTATCGATGGTGCCATTCGGCCCTGCATTCTTGATAGAGAAGAGCTCGACACGTTCCCCCTTCATGATGAGGACGGCGGTCGGTGTCACCTTGCCGCCGCCGGCGCCCCCTACGGCATTCGCGCCCTGACTGCCGGTGCCGAAGCCGAAGGAAATATCCACAAAGGGCACGATGGTCGCATCGCCCAGATAGATGGGCTGTCCCACCACGGACTCGGTGGTGATCATCTTCTTGAAATCTTCAAAGATCTGCTTTCTAACTTCATCATCCATGGTTCTTTTCCTCTTTTCTGAAATGCCAGAACTCTCTGGCGGGTCTCGACAGGAGAAGCCTGCCGGCTATATAGATCATAGTCAAAGGAATGATCCGCCCCTTTGCCTCCCCCGACAGGGTATTCACGGGCTGTAGATAATTCCACCGGATCTCTTTTGTCTCTTGGGCAAGGAACGCCATCGCCATACCGCAGGCAATGCCCGTCGTCATGGGATCGCCTGTCCCAAAGTCTCCCCGAATGCGGCACCTGCGTGGAAAGCTGTGCGACAGGAGATTTCCTGCCGCATGGAGGACACGCTCCGCGAGCCCATTTCCCATGGCGAAACGGATCTCTCGCCAAAGGGAGACCTCCTTCTTCTCCTCTGCCACACTCTCTGCTTGCCCCTCGGCAGCATCCGGCAGCCTCTCATGCACTTCTGCCTTCTCTTCTGCCTGTGCGAGCGCTTCTTCCATCCAGTCCGTTTCAGGCTCTTCTGTCATTTCCACTGGAGGCGAGGGCTCTTCCCTGGCAGGCGGAAGCTCGATCTCCTTCCTCCAAAGCCCCAAAAGCACGGAGACCGACAGGGTGAGCTTCCAGCGCACGAGCGTCACGGTATAACGGATGGGGATCAGGAGAAGTATAAGAACAGCGGCGAGGAGAACGGCAAGCATGCCTATGATCATAGGCCGTAGAGGCGCGCCAGGCTCTGGGCTGCCTCCTTCACCTCCCGCACCAGGTACGACGGAGAGAGCACCTTGACGAGCGGTGCCTTCTTCAGAGCCCAAGCTTTCATGGCGGCTTGGGGGAGCGTCACTTCCATGGTCACCTTATCCGGGCTCGCAGAGATGAGACGGGCCCTCTTGCCGAAATCCGTCTGAATGTCTGTCAGAAGGCGCACATCTGCCTCGAAGGTGATCTCTACGGGATTTCCTGTATAAATATCCCGATCTGCCACCAGAAGCTCATCGAGCTTCGCAGAGGCATCGGCGCCTGCGAGGCTTTTCTGTCCCCGCGCCGGCGCAGAAAGGAGCATGATGTCCGCCATACGGTCTACGAAAAAATAGGAAATATCTTCCCGTCCTTCCACATTGCAGAGAAGACAGTACCGATCATCCGATGCGATCACCTGAAAAGGATGTACGATATAGCAGCGCGCCTCTCCTGACGGGCTCACACCGTGATGCCGTTTGCCGTCCACTTCATAGTGGTCATAGTAAAAGGAAATCTGCCTCTTTTCGCAAAGTGCCTGCGAGAGCAGGACGAGCGTCTCCCTCACGTCCGGGAGATTCTGCGGAAGCGGCAGATTCCGTATGCCTTCCTTCCCGTCCTCAAAAGAACGGCACTGCAGCCGCTTCAGCTTCTCTGCGAGCTGGCGAATCTGTCCCGCCGGAAGATGCGAGAAATAGAGGAGATCGATCACCGTCTTCAGATCCTGTGGCGAGAGCACATGATCCCAGTACCAGTCAAGCGAAAGCGGCGCTTCCTTCCCATTCACCATGCGCGGCACCTCGCGGCACATCACAGGCAGCCCCGCCTCCTTCAGGCGGAGCAGATTTCTGGATATAGACTTGCGGCTCACGACCATCCCATACTTGCTCTCCATAAGACGAAGAATGTCCTGCTGAGACAAAGGGTGATCCTTGTCCGACTCGCGCAAAAGGACCTGCACGATGCGGATGATAGAGAGCTTGCTGCCCGTCTCACTGCTTGCCATAGGATCACCTCCTTAGGAAAATGAGGGATGCGGATACGAGGAAACTGCCGGTAACACATCCCCGCTCACTTTCTCGAGAATACCCAGTCACTCACCGCCGAGCCGAAATTCGCAAGCGCAGCGAGGGCTGGTGCGAAAGGCGCTGCGTGGATCAGCCGATGCACGAGCCCCGCGATGGCGACGCCGCCCAAAAGATCCGTCGGATAATGCACACCGGCGAAAATACGGGAAAATGCAAGAAGACCGGCAAAGGCCGCCAACAGCTGCGCCCCCGGCATGTGCATGCGGAGAAGCTCCATGACGACGATGGCCCCATTCATCGTGTGATTGCTGGGAAAAGATGCATTGGCCTTATGCCCGGTGAAATTCCAGATGCGCCAGTCGCATACAAAAGGCCTTCTCCGTCTCCACACCCTGCCGATGACAAAGGAAAGGAGAGATGCGGCCACGACCCCCGCGAAGGACAGCACGCAGCAGAGCCTACGCGCCTTCCGTCCTTCCCCGGGTGCAAACCAAAGGAGAAGTCCGTAGATCACAAAAGCCCAGTGTCCGTAGCGTGTGACAAGGTCCATGAACAGACTCGCCTTGCGCGAGACGGATGTGGCTTCATTCACCTTTCTTACGATATAGAGATCCGGATTCATCAGCTTCCTCCTTTGCCGCTTGTTGCTTCTCATTTTAGCATAAGGAGGGGGATTTGACAAAAGCGGGGACGCGGAGAGGACAAGTAAAAAAGAGCCGCGCGGCCCTTTTTATACGTTCTTCTTTTTTTCTTCCGCTTCCTTCTTCTTTTTCTCTACCGTTTCCAGGTAGCCGCTCCGCCGAAGCACCATAGACAAAATGGCGACCAGCGAGCCTAGAAGGATGAAAATATTCATCGTCGTGAATCCCTCGCCCCAGCCGATACGAAAGATCGCATAAGCAAGCACGACAAAAAGCAGTGAATCTTGAAATTTAGCAAACATCGCGTTCCCTCCCGTCTTTTCTCCTACAATAGCGAAAAGCATGGTCCCCGTCAAGTAAAAACTTTTCATGTGCATGGAGGAGAGATGGGGGCTAGTGACTTGAAAGGTGCTTTCGAGCATCGCCCCATCCATACTCTGCGGCGCTTCTATATTTTTATGCGCCGCCCCCCCCGCTGAACCTTCTGAACCGGTAGAACCCGCTTCCCCTCTTTCGCAAACAATCAAGGGGGCAGGCAGCACGCCCACGGTCTAACCCAAAAAGCAGTCCCTCGCGGGACTGCTTTTCATCAGCATGTATGGCATTCGTCATAGAGCCCTTCTTTTTTCAAGAGCTCGATGACCGTCTCACCGATATGCGCTACCGTTTCTGCGACAGGGATCCCCACCGCATTCAGCGCAGCGATCTTTTCTACCGCAGTCCCCTTGCCGCCGGAAATGATGGCGCCGGCATGACCCATGCGCTTTCCTGGAGGTGCCATGCGACCAGCGATGAAGGCAGCGACAGGCTTCTTCATATTGTCATGGATCCATTTCGCAGCCTGCTCCTCCGCCGTACCACCGATCTCGCCGATCATGAGGACCGCCTTGGTATCCGGGTCGTCATTGAAAAGCTTCAGCGCATCGATGAAGTCCGTGCCTTTGATCGGATCGCCGCCGATGCCGATCGCACTCGTCTGTCCGATGCCTGCATTGGTCAGCTGGAAGGTCGCTTCGTAAGTCAGCGTGCCGGAGCGGGAAACCACGCCCACGTGGCCTTTTTTATAGATCTGTCCGGGGATGATGCCGATATTCGCTTCATCGACAGAAATGAGACCCGGGCAGTTCGGTCCGATGAGGCGGGTCTTCTTGCCCACCATGTAGCGGTGCACCTTGACCATATCTTCGACCGGGATGTGTTCCGTGATGCAGACGACGAGCTCCAAGCCCGCTTCGACGGCTTCAAGGATGGCATCGGCTGCAAAGGCAGCCGGTACGAAAATGACCGAGGTCGTGGCTTTGGTGACAGCGACGGCATCTCTCACGGTATTGAAGACCGGTACGCCGCAACAGACTTCACCGGCTCTTCCTGGTGCCGTGCCGCCGACGATATTTGTGCCATACTTCTGCATCTGTTCGGTATGGAAACGGGCTGCCTTGCCCGTGATGCCCTGCACAATGACTTTGGTATCTTTATGAATTAAAACGCTCATGGGTACATCCTCCTGAGGTTAAATGAGAGGTTAAATGATAAGTATTTGTTCGTAGTCAAACATAGCAGACCGAACCGTATTACAAGGGTTAGCCCATGGGGCGTGCCGCCCCTTGATTGCGTGCGAAAGCCTCGCTTGAATGAAAAATTAGAAATGAGAAATGTAAAATGGTGGTGCGGCGCATAAAAATACAGAAGCGCCGCGGAGGTTTGAAACTAGCGGTTTTCTCGTATCGCAAACCTAATCCCTAGTCACCAGTCACTAGCCACTCATCCCTGTTTTCAAACTTCAGGTTGATAGGCTTTGGTAGCGGCGCACAATTCATAAAGCGCCGCCGCTTCTCACAACGTCTGAAACCTTGAACCCGTCAACCTTTATTTTTACTTCTTCTCTCTCGTTTCTTTTGCGAGACGAATGGCGAGTTTCGCACCTTCATCCATGGAAGAAGCCGGATACAGATTCTTGATATCCGCTTTGGCCAGGATCTCGCGTCCGCGCTCTACATTGCGTCCCTCGAGACGAACCACGACAGGGATCGGGAATTCCTCTTTGCCGCCGGAAAGAAGCGCAGCCGCTTCGACAATGCCCGTCGCGATGACATCACACTTATTGATGCCGCCGAAAATATTGATCAGAATGCCGTCGACCTGATCGTCTTCAAGCATGATCCTGAAGGCTGCCACGATCTTTTCCGGCGTAGAGTCACCGCCGACATCAAGGAAGTTAGCCGGTTCACCACCGTTTTCCTTGATGATATCGACAGTCGCCATTGCAAGACCTGCCCCGTTGACCATGCAGGCTACGTCTCCGCCGAGATTGACATAGTTCAATCCCTCCGCTGCGGCTTCTCTTTCCTTCTGATCCTCTTCCGTGATGTCGCGCAGCGCTACGATCTCCGGATGACGGGAAAGCGTGCTGTCATCGAAGTTCAGCTTCGCATCGAGTGCCATGACGTCGCCCTCTTCGGTGACGACCAGCGGATTGACTTCCGCCAGTGAGCAGTCCTTATCCACAAAGACATTGTAGAGGTACTTCATGAAGGTCGCTGCTTTTCTGATGGTCGGCTTTTCGAAATGAAGCGCATACGCCATACGCTGTGCCTGGAAATCGGCCAGACCGATGACCGGGTCGATGTACTCTTTGATGATCTTTTCCGGATTTTCTGCTGCCACATCCTCGATGGACATGCCGCCGGACTCCGAACCCATCATGACGACGCATTCCGCCTGACGATCCACGACAAAGGAGAGATAGTACTCTTTCTTGATATGGCAGCCGGCTTCGATCAGAAGACGATTCACCGTCTTGCCCTGCGGGCCGGTCTGGCGGGTGACGAGTACCTTGCCAAGAAGCTCCTTCGCATATTTTCTGACTTCATCCAGAGAACGGGCGAGCTTGACACCGCCCGCCTCCCCGCGGCCGCCTGCATGGATCTGTGCCTTTACGACCACGACCGGCGTGTCAAGGCGCTTCGCATTTTCCAGCGCATCTTCGACTGTGAATGCCGGATAGCCTTCCGGAACATGGATGCCATACTCACGCATGATCTGCTTACTCTGGTATTCATGGATATTCATACTGCATTCTCCCTTCCATGAGAAGATCACCCCTCATGAAAAAAATGAAAGCGCCTGGCGCTTTCGCTGTCATTTTCTCTTTTGGCTATCTTTTTGCAGCCTTTTCTTGAAATCATGTACAAATTACAGAAATAATTGTATCACTATCAAACATTTTTGAAAAGAAGTATGCATAATTGGACACAAGAAAAGATAAGCTATGCATTTCACTCATAGCTTTGCTATAATTTATTATATACATATCCCAATGAAAGGAAGCATTCATCATGAACCATACCCTCCCCTTCGCCTCCGACTACATGGAAGGCTGCCATCCGAATATTCTCCGTCGTCTTTCTGAAACAAACCACCAGCCCTCTGCCGGCTACGGGCTAGATGACATCTCTGACTCCGCCCGCAAACGCATCAGAAAAGCATGCGCCGCGCCGCAGGCAGAGGTGAAATTCCTCGTCGGCGGCACCCAGACCAATGCCACCGTGATCGACTGCGTCCTCCGCCCTTATGAAGGCGTCATCGCCGCCGACAGCGGCCACGTGAATGTCCATGAAGCCGGCGCCATCGAGTGGGGTGGTCACAAAGTGCTCACCCTTCCCTCCGAGGAAGGCAAGCTGACCGCTGAAGCGATCGATCACTACGTCTCCGATTTCTTCGCCGACGACAACTGGGAACACATGGTACATCCAGGCATGGTCTACATTTCCCAGCCAACCGAATGGGGTACCCTCTATTCCCAAAAAGAGCTGACAGACATTTCTGCCGTCTGCCGCAGGCACCATCTTCCTCTCTTCATCGATGGAGCCCGCCTCGCCTACGCCCTCGGAAGCGCCGCAAATGACGTCACCCTCGAAGACCTTGCTCGCCTCGCAGACGTCTTCTATATCGGCGGCACAAAATGCGGCGCACTCTTCGGCGAAGCCGTCGTGATCCCTGACCCACACCTCATCTTGCACTTCTTCCCCATGATCAAACAGCATGGCGCACTCCTCGCCAAAGGCTGGCTCCTCGGCATCCAGTTTGACGAGCTTTTCAAAGATGGCCTCTATGTGCAGATGGGGCGCACCGCCGACCTCTATGCAGAAGAGATCAAAAAAGCACTCACCGCCAAAGGGATCCCCCTCTACTTCGACTCCCCCACGAACCAGATCTTCTTCACCATAGAAAACAGCCGGATGGAAAAGCTCAAAGAGACCGTTGCTTTCGGCTTTGGCTGCAAAGCCGACGACAGCCACAGCATCATCCGCCTCTGCACCAGCTGGGCGACAAAGGAAGAAGATGTGACAGCTCTCATCCATGTGATCGAAACTTTGTGACTGGTGACTAGTAGCTAGTGACTAGGGATTAGGGATTAGGAGACTGAGAGATATCAGACATCAGACTTCAGACTTCAGACTTCTGATGTCTTCCTTCTGACGTCTGACTTCTGACCCCTGACCTGTAAAGTCTAAAGTCTCCTAGTCTCCTGGTCCCCTAGTCCCTAAGTCTCAAGCGGGCATCGCCCCGTTTCGTCATCCTGAGCGGCGAGAAACGTCGTATGTGAGATAACGAATGCCAGAACAGCTGCGACCTGAGCCGAAGGATCTCGGCGAAGCCGCCACCTTCATTCCTAATTCCTCATTCCTAATTCGAGCAGAGCTTTCATCCGCAGTCAAAGGATGAAACGCCCTAAGAACTAGCCCCTTCCCCATTTTTCAAATGCCCGCTTGAAAAATTCAAGCACCCCTAAAAAATATGCTCGTGGATACTTGAATTTCTCCTTCCGATATTTTACAATAGCATATATCATACAAATCGTATTGTATCAGCCATTGTGAAAGAGGAACCCCATGGATCGCAGACAGCAGAAGACCAGAGCCGCTATCTTCGAAGCATTCAGCGCTCTGTTATCAGAAAAACCATATTCAAAAATTACCATCCAGAATATCATCGATCGTGCCAATATCGGCCGCAGCACATTTTATGCCCATTTCCAGACCAAGGACAGCCTCTTAGAGGACATGTGTCAGGAACTCTTCGAGCATATCGTAGACGGTGTCATGAATGACAACCACCCCTCTGACGATCACCAGCATACCGGCCTTCCGGATCCTGTCTTCTGCCACCTCCTGGAGCATATCGCAGAGAATACGAACCATCTGCGCGACCTGCTCATCTCTGAAAGCTCCGACTTCTTCCTGCGCTACTTCAAGGCGAGCCTCTCCCGCCTCATCGCTTCCTACCTCCTGAACCACCACAAGGAAATCCCTGTCCCCGAAGATTTCCTCCTGAATCACATCTCCGGCAGCTTCGTCGAAATGGTCCAGTGGTGGGTACGCAAAAACAAAATGCAGGCGACGCCCAAAGAGCTGAACGCCTACTTCCAGACCGTGATCGAGCCGCTACTCTAGACTTTGGACTTCTGACCTCTGCCTTCCAAAGTCTCAAACGGACATCTGAGAGGCGCATCCTCTCGCCCCTCCTCTGGAAGGGGCAGCCGAGCGGAGCGAGGCGGGGTTGGCCCCCACGTGTGTTAGACCGCAGGGATTAGGGATCACGAGTGACTTGCATACCACTTTCGGGCATCGCCCCATATATATTTGCGGCGAAGCCGCCACCTTCATTCCTAATTCCTCATTCGGGTCGAGCTTTCGCAAACGATCAAGGGTCGATACGCCTCGTGGGCTGCCCCTGAACCTGACAACCCATCTCATAAAACTCTCACAAACTCCGCCTACCCAAGGCGGAGTTTTTACGCTATAATAGTACAAATACATAGGTCACGGGAAAAAACGCTTGACCGAATACGAGTAAAGAGGTATAGTAAGTTAATTTATTTTCATCTTTTTACTCTATTTTTATTTAAGGAGGAAATAATGGCAACCTACATCAATGAACCGGCTCATACCTTTAATGAATATCTGCTCATTCCCGGATATTCTGACTGCAGCTGCATCCCGGCGAACGTCTCTCTGAAGACCCCGCTGGTCAGATATAAAAAAGGGGAAACACCGGCCATCACATTAAACATTCCAATGGTTTCTGCTATCATGCAGGCCGTCTCCGGTGAAAAGCTCGCTGTCGAACTCGCAAGAAACGGCGGCGTTTCCTTCATCTACGGATCCCAGACCCCTGAAGAAGAAGCAGCCATGGTTGCCAGAGTCAAAGCACAGAAAGCAGGCTTTGTTCCTTCCGATTCGAACCTGTCGCCGGAAGCGACCTTAGCGGATGTCCTCGCCCTCAAGGCAAAGACAGGCCACTCCACCATCGCCATCACGGAAGACGGCACTTCCAACGGCAAAATGGTAGGTATCGTTTCCTCCAGAGACTACCGTGTAAGCCGCATGGACAAGAGCGAAAAGGTCAAGAACTTCATGACCCCTGTCGAAAAACTTGTCAAAGCCAATTACGGCATCACCCTTTCCGAAGCCAATGACATCATCTGGGACAACAAGATCAATTCCCTGCCGGTCCTCTATGAAGATGGCCGTCTCTACGGCTTCGTATTCCGCAAAGACTACGACTCCCATCAGGAAAACCCGAATGAAATGCTCGATCAGCAGAAACGCTTCATCGTCGGCGCCGGCATCAATTCCAGAGACTACGCGGAACGCGTACCGCTCCTCGTAGACGCAGGCGCAGATGTCCTCTGCATCGACTCCTCTGAAGGCTTCTCCGAATGGCAGAAGATCACCATCAACTGGATCCGTGAACGCTACGGCGAAAAAGTCAAGGTCGGCGCAGGCAATGTCGTCGACAGAGAAGGCTTCCTCTTCCTCGCAGAAGCAGGCGCTGACTTCGTCAAGGTCGGCATCGGCGGCGGCTCCATCTGCATCACCCGTGAGACCAAGGGCATCGGCCGCGGCCAGGCAACGGCACTCATCGAAGTATGCCAGGCCAGAGATGAATACTACAAGAGAACCGGCATCTACGTACCGGTCTGCTCCGACGGCGGCATCGTTTACGACCACCACATCACACTGGCTCTTGCCATGGGCGCTGACTTCGTCATGCTCGGCCGCTACTTTGCCCGCTTCGACGAATCCCCGACACAGAAGAGAACGGTCGGCGGCACCATCGTCAAGGAATACTGGGGCGAAGGTTCCAACCGTGCCAGAAACTGGGGCCGTTATGACCTCGATGGCTCCAAGAAGCTCGCTTTCGAAGAAGGCGTAGACTCCTATGTCCCATATGCCGGTCCGCTGAAAGAAAACGTCGAAAAGACCTGCGCTAAGATCAAAGCCACCATGTGCAACTGCGGCGCTATCACCATCCCGCAGCTTCAGGAAAAGGCGAAGCTGACTCTCGTCTCTGCGACCTCCATCGTAGAAGGCGGCGCTCACGACGTCATCCGCAAAGAAAAAGACGGCTCGGATAGATAAGCCGACAATAAAAAAGACTGCCCTTTCCGGCAGTCTTTTTTACATGCGGAAGATATCGGCATGAGAGCCTGTGTCAATCAACTTCAGTATAAGAATATCATCCTCAATGACTTCAAGCTCACCATTCATTTTTATGCTATAATAAATCCAGCACTGCAAACAAAGAATGACTTCCAGTCATTCATTCACGAAAGAGAGTGATTGCTATGAAAAAAATGATGATCGCCCTGGCAGCTGCCGCTGCCATCGCTGCCGGCTCTATGTCCGTTTCCGCAGAAAGCCTCTGGAAATATAACGACACCATCACCATCGACATGCAGGAGACCAGTATCAAGAAGACCACAAACGGTCATGAGATCCTGAACTTCGTCGCCGTCGAAGCCATCGAAGGCGGCACCTGCACTTACACCTACGCCTATGACCGCACCGCCGGCACCATCCAGGTCGTCGAAATGGAAAAGGAAACGGAGAAGCTCCACTACAAGAGCAACTTCACCCCGACCTCCGTCAATTCTTCGAACCCGGTCATCCGTGCCCGTGCCCAGATGGCAGAAGACGTATATCAGAAAAAAGTAGGACATAAGAAATAATGGAACAGCCGATCACCGCAGATGATATCAGCCGCGACCTCATCCATTTCATCGCCAAGTCCCCCTCCACCTTCCATGCCGTCCGCGGCATCAAGGCTGCGCTCCTCTACGCAGGCTTCACAGAGATCCGAGAAGAAGACACCTGGCAGATCGAGAAGGGCGGCAAGTACGTCGTTACTAGGAATGGCAGCGCCCTCATGGCCTTCACCGTGCCACAAGAAGGCGCAGAAGCCTTCCATATCACAGCCTCGCACTGCGACTCTCCGACCTTCAAGATCAAAGAGGATCCGGAGATCGCAGACGGGCCGTATGTGAAGCTCAATGTCGAGGGCTACGGCGGCATGATCATGTCGACCTGGCTCGACCGTCCTCTATCCGTCGCAGGACGTCTCCTCGTCACGGAGAATGGCCACCTCGCAGAGAAACTCGTCGCGATCGACGGCACCATGCTCGTCATCCCCTCCGTCGCGATCCATATGGACCGCAGCGTGAACCAGCATAAAGAGTGGAAGGTCCAGAAGGACATGCTCCCTCTCTATGGCATGACCGGCGCCAAGACCCCTTTCATGGACGTCATCGCCGCCGCTGCCAAGGTGAAGGCAGAGGACATCCTTGCCCATGACCTCATCCTCTACAGCCGCGTCCCCGGCACTATCTGGGGCGAAGAGAGAGAATTCATCTCCTCACCGAAGCTCGACGACCTGCAGTGCGCCTTCGCCTGCTTCCGCGGCTTCACGCAGGGACAGAAGGAGAAATACATCTCCGTCTACGCCCTTTTCGATAACGAAGAAGTCGGCAGCGCCACCTCACAGGGCGCCGGCTCCACCTTCCTTGCGAATACACTTGAGCGTCTCGCTCGCTCCCTCGGATACAGCTATGATGAGACCATGGCCATGATCGCGAGAAGCTTCATGATCTCCGCCGACAACGCCCACAGCGTCCACCCGAACCATCCGGAATATGCGGATCCTGTGAACCGTCCCGTCATCAATGGCGGCATCGTCATCAAGTACAGCGCCGCACAGAAATATGCGACCAATGCCTTCTCTGCCGCCTACTTCAAGAAGCTGTGCAAGAACCATGACATCCCCACACAGACCTTCACGAATCACAGTGACAACCCCGGCGGCTCCACGCTCGGCAATATTTCAAACACCGTCATCGCCATGCCGACCGTAGACATCGGTCTCCCCCAGCTCGCCATGCACTCCTCCTATGAGACGGCCGGCGTCAAGGATACCGCCTACCTCGTCGATGCGGTGACGAAGTTCTATGAGTAGGAACTGGTGACTAGGGACTAGAGATTAGGGAAATACACGAAATCGGACTCGTTCCTTCCTGACTCCCCCATGACACTATGAAAAAGCACGTCTGAATCTTTTGATTCAGACGTGCTTTTTATGTTGGAGTGCAGGTTCATCGTACGCTGCTCGCGTTTAGATTCTTCGGCTCATCCCCCATGCGTTCCGCGCACCAGCGGTCTCACATTCTCCGTTTTTCTCTGCTCAGAATGACGGTACGGAAAAATACCGCTATTTTACATTTCTAATTAGAAGGCATAGCGCGCTGTCAGCGTAAAGGTGCGTCCGTCGCCGATGTAGGAGTGATTCGTCGAAATATCTTCATCAAAATATTCGCGGTCGAGGACATTCTCGATGGCAAACTGCATGGAGAAATTCTCATTGAACTGGTAATTCGTATTGAGGTTCAAGAGGAAGTACGCATCGCGGGCCTTGAAGCAGCCGCTCTTCTTCCCCGCTTCGGTGCGATCGGAGATAAACATGCCGTCGACGTTCACCGTCCATGGATCCTTGTGGAAGGTCGTGCCGAGATGGAGCAGGTGACGCGGGATGTCGTAGTTCTTATCGCCATTGATCTTGCCCGTCTGCCAGGTGTAATTGATGTAGGAAGTCCAGCTGTCGCTGTGCTTCTGGTTCACCGCGATTTCGAAGCCGTGCGTCTTGGCTTCACCGACGTTCTGGTATTGTTTCTGGATTTCATTCGTCGAAGGCAGCTCAACTAACTTGATTGCATCTTTCGTTTTAGCATAAAAAACATCCGCATGAACATCTGTCTTATTCCCTACTTTTTTCTTCATTCCAAGTTCCCAGTTATCGGTCGTCTCAGGAGTTAAATCTGGATTGGCAAAGTATTTATTTCCTCTTGCTTCTGAATAACGGTATACCTGGTAGAGAATAGGCGCGCTAAAGGATTTCCCATAAGAAACATATAAGTTGGTCGTATCATCCAGCTTATAATCCAATGCTAACTTAGGTGAAAACTGACCATAAGAGGCTGAATCAAAAGGCTTTACATCCTTCCCCTTCAACTGGCCATACCCATCATATTTCTTGTAATGGTCATAACGTCCACCAATATAGGTGGTCCACTTAGAGGAAATGCTCCATTTATCTTGCAAGTAAAGTGCATAGCTCTTATCTTTACCGCCGTGCGTTTCAGTCTTATTATCTACACGGCTACTATTCCAAAGTCTCCAATTAGTGATGTCATATACCTTCTGATCAAATCGGTCTTCACCATAAGATGCACCAGCTAAAACCGTATGCGCTCCCCAGGTCCAACGTTTGTTGATGTCAAAATCCCATGACTTCGATGGATAAGAAGATTTGGTTCCTGCACCTTCAAGCCCAGTGTTCTTGCTACTGATATAGGTATATCCATCTTTAGTGTAATCCGTCAGGCCAAAATGTGCGTGCACTTTATTCTTTTGATCATTATACGTCAGCGAATGCATGTCATATGCACGCCATCCATTATTACCAAGTAAGTTATATGGCGTCACTGCTATAGTCGTTCCATTGGTATTTTTTAAATTCCCGTGCCAAATTTCATTTCCGTTATCATCTTTCAGGAAGGATACAGGATCTGTATAACGCCACGCATAATTCGAATGTGTATACTTATAGGTCAACTTCTGGTCATCATTAAAACTATATCCCATATTAAAGCCATAGGATTCAGACATAACATATTTATTACCACGATTACCTATAATTGGATTTCCAGAGGCATCTGCATCATATCCTGGCACACTGCCGAGATTGCCATCGCCTTTGGTCTTTTCTTTTCGCGTTCCTGTTGAAAGAAAATCCTTCCACCCATTCGTGATCTTGCTCTCATAAAACGTCCCCCAAGACAGCTTGTCCTTCTTCCCATGCACGGCATACGCCTGCTTCACGGTGCCATGGCTGCCGTAGCTGACGACCGCGGAGCCGTGGACGCCGTCCCGCTTCTCGCTCTTTGTGATGATATTGATAACGCCGCCGACCGCACGACCGCCGTAAAGGGCAGACTGACCGCCGGAAACGACCTCGATCTTACGGATATTCTCGACAGGGATCATGTTCCAGTCGACATCGCCGTTCCATGCGGTATTCATCTGCTGTCCATCGACAAGGACAAGGATATTCTTCGAACTATAGCCGCGAAGGTTCACCGTGCCTTCGACAGAATTCGAAGCAGAGACGCCGGTCGCCATAGCAACGGCATCAGAGGCAGTCTGCACATTGCGCAGCTTGATATCCTTCTCGGTGATGACCTGTACATTCGCCGGTACATCCTTGAGGCTTTCCGCCTGACGGGTCGCGGTGACGGTGACGCCCTGCAGAGCAAACATCGGAGCGGCCTCTGCCGCGCTTGCGCTGCCCACGCCGAGAAGCGCCATAGCCGCCAGAAGAGCCGCTGTTCTTTTCATGTCTTTCATGTTCAATTCCCCTTTTCTGATTCTTTCCTCTCTCTGATAAAAGAAAAGATATCACTCATTACTTATTGGTAGAAAAAAGATATTTCTATGGAAAGTCTGAGCCATATGTATGTATTACCATATCATATTTTAAGTCATTTGTTAAGGGAAGAAAAGCAAGGACGCATCTGGCAGCTCCGCCGAATGCGAAGGCGGATGGAGGGGCTTTGATGCAGGTGAAAAGCTATGCCACTCGCCCTCCCGGAAAAGCGACCTCCATGCGGCGTCCTGTCATGATGTACCCTGCTGCGTCCTCGCACCCCGGACTGACTCTACTCTTCCTCTCTCATCATCTCATAGAGCCGAGCGAGAGGAAGGCCGACGACATTGTCATAGGAGCCTTCTATACGAGAAACCAGGATCGCGCCCTTGCCCTGAATGCCGTACGCGCCGGCTTTATCCATCGGTTCACCGGTGGCAACGTAGCGATCGATCTCCAAAGCCGAGAGCTTTCTGAAATAGACGCGCGTCGTCTCGACATGAAGATGGACATGGCCCTTATGATAGACAGAAAGCCCGGTCTTGACTTCGTGCGCCCGTCCGGAGAGGCGGCGGAGCATGAGGCGCGCCTCCTCCTCATCTTTGGGCTTGCCAAGAATATCCTCATCCAGCACCACGACGGTATCGGCTGCAACGATCGCTGTCTCTGCCCCCTTTGCCTCAAAGATGCTCTTTGCCTTCCCGCAGGCATTGAAAAGCGTTACAAGATCCGCTCCCTTTTTGCAGAAAAGGATCCGCTGTACGCTCTCGGGAAATTCAAAAATACGTGTCTTCGCCTCTTCCGGCGTTTCTGCTTCTGGAAAGGAGGTGGGCAGGACGTCTTCCGTCCAGCCGATCTGATGGATAAGCTCTCGCCGGCGCGGCGAAGCAGAAGCTAAAATGATGTGCATAGTGAATGCTCCTTTTCTGAAAAATTCGTAGTCTAACGGTTCAGGGGATAAGAGTGACTGGTGACTGGTGACTGGGATTATCCCATATCGTCATCCCGAGCGTAGTCCTCGATCTTTATTGCACACCGGTAAGCAGTAATTGCGAGATAACAGAAAAACGCAGCACCAAGACATCGTTTCTAGGGAAACACTGATAAATCGTTGTCAGATTTAATTAGCGTTTCCCTAGAATAGCGCATACGTGCTGATTTCCGTACTGCAATAGAGATTTCTTGACTTCGCTCGAAATGACAACAGCGCGAATCGCTATCAAAATTGCGGCGAAGCCGCCGCCCGCCTCCCTCATTTTTCCCCCTGAACCTTTACCTATCTTACCACACCTTGCCTAACGCTCTCCCCTTTGCTATGATACGGATAGAGGTGATGATCGTGAATAACAAGAATGGCATTTTCAAAATGATCCTGCTCGCACTTTTGGGCGCATTCCTTGCCAAGGGGCTGCATGCAAGGCAGGAGGCATATACACCGACAAAGAAAGAGGCAGAAGGCTGGCAGGCGCTGGCTCCCATCAAGAAGGCCTTCTGGCTCCTGCACCCCATGCGGGCTTTCCATTTCTTCCTGCTCCAGCAGTCGCTGGCTCTGACATGGAAGCTCGGGAAGAAATATCTGAAATAGACAGCGGATGCACGGCATGGCAGAGGAGTCACTGACCCCTGCAGCCGATATGCGCTCCCCCTTCCCATCCCGGGCAATAAAAAAGGGGCTGTGAAGAAATGAATCCCCATTTCTTCACAGCCCCTTTTTACTTTGCTTTCAT
>ERZ779896.724-NODE-724-length-38608-cov-17.209945_pt1 | contig 38608 bp, 47 predicted proteins | sample MGYA00511067_ERZ779896 | MGnify/ENA primary metagenome ERZ779896 (study PRJEB29588, sample SAMEA2161597) | human gut metagenome | biome: human gut; feature: human-associated habitat; material: faeces | place: Denmark | collected 2008/2010 ... | reverse complement strand
AAATTATTCAAGTGCTTTCCAGGTAGCATTATCAACGACAACGAGGAGTTCATAGCGCACCGCGAAAGCAACACGTACTTTATTTTGAAGTGTTGCGCGTGCGAGCGCGATGTTCAAGCCAAACTACTCATATGCTTTTCGCGTGCGGCTTTCAAGACCGTTTATGGAACGGACGACGCAAAGAGCGAGGCACTGCACGACTTTATCTCGCGCGGCGTTAACCGTTATCTGGGCACGGACTTTTCGGCGGCTGACTGGGAAGACATTTACGTCAAGTTGGGCAACGGGTGTAACAGAGACCTATGCAACCGTTTCATCAACAGCGGATTTGATATGACCTTATTGCGAGGCGAGAAATGACGACGGCGGAGAAGTGGCGGGAAGCCGCCCGCAAGCACGATGAGCGTGCAAAGATTTTGGAAAAGGTCGGCAAGCCGAACGAGGCGCAACAGGAGCGTGAAGCGGCGAACCGCGCAAGAGCGAATGCGAAAAAGTGGGAGGTTAGAGTATGACGGCGAAAGAGGAATTCCTCAAATTCATAAACAACGCGAGCGACCAAACTCTGGCGATGGTGTTTCACCTCTGCAAGCGTTATTTGCCCGAAAAGGTAGATGACTACAAAGAGGTTGCGAGCGACGAGTTCATTGCCGAGCTGGTCAAGGAAATGAACACGGAGCGCAGCGAGGACGACCTCAAAGAAAGCGGTTCAGCTCCCGAACTTACTCACAACGAGCGTTTTCTTGGCGTGTTCGACTCGCTGGTGAGCATCAGAACCTCGCCGAGGGACGGGGACACTGCGGTGCTGTCTGGCGCGGAGACTCACTGGGTGTTCTTTAACGGCACTTGGAGTTGTGTCGACAAAACGCCGATTACGGTTCGTACAACCCAGACGCTTTACTTCGACTATGACGGAGATACGTGGGACGTTGAGAGTCCTAAAGCGATGTATCCCAATCTGGTCGCGGGCAAGGACTATGCGGTTCTGCGCAAGGGTTCTATTCTTGTGTTCGACTACGACGAGTGGGAGCTGGGTCGGCTCAAGTTCAAGGGCAAGACTCTGGACGGGAAAAGCACAATCACGTTCAGCAGTCCGACTGCTATGTTCGGCTCTGGTTGGTTCGAGGAGGTAAAGAAATGAAACTTGATTTAATCACACCGCCGTTCGAGCGGAAAATCGCAGCCGATTTTGTCGTGTTCAAGGGCAAGCCTGTCGAGCCGCAGGAAGACCCCGAGGGTTTCCTCGCGGGTGACCCATACGTTTACGGCTACTTAACCAAACGCCGCAACACCGAAGAGAATCCAGCATACCTGAAATACTGCATCGAGCGAGAGGAAAAGGGTGTGATGATGTCGTACATCTGCATACCCGAAACCATTCGGCAATGGTCTGGCGCGGTCGACCGAAAACATCAAATGATTTTCGACGGCGACATCGTGCTGTGGTACTTCAACGACCACGGCGGGAATGACCGAGTGCTGGCGTATGAAGTCACCTGCCGAAACGAGTATCAAGAGTACCTGCCTTGCGGGTTTCTACTGAAAGGAACGTTAAAGCCGCTTTCGCGCGAGGTCATGGACGATTTGGAGGTTGTGGGCAACGTGTACGACAACCCCGACCTTATTGCCGAATACAAGGCAAAGGACGACGCGCTCGCAGACAAGCGTTCGTATTAAGGAGGAGCTATGACCTGTCCGAAATGCGGTGCGAGCTGCACGGTTCACACTGTCGAGACGATATTCACGTACGGTCGGCGTTGGTGCTGTACGCGGTGCAATTGGATGTCGAAGCCATTTTGATTACCGACGGTGGATATTTTATCCACCGTTTTTGGTATAATATGAGTACGGAGATTTAATTATGTCAATGATATTTTCACAAGGCTTTAATGACACTGCGTTGCGCTTTGAAAAGATTAACCATCACAAGCGTGCGTATGACCTGCAAATGGTCGGTGATGTTGTCATCGGCGGGGACGAGCTGGTGGTGGACGGTGATGCCGTTCTGGTGTCCGACTCGATTCTGTTTGATGGCACAGACTTTCGACCACTGGTCACAGGGTGCATCAAGTCGTTCGCCAATGTGGACGGGGTGGTGGGTTTCCTCAACTACGATACCAAGACCAGAGAGCTTTTGGTGGTAGGGGATTATCTCGGTCGCGTGCCACTGTATTACTACCGCCAGAAGAATTTGTTCGGCAACAAGATTCTCATCGCCAGTGAGCTCAAATGCTTTTTCGGCTTGCCGTTGAAGGACGTCAAACTGCTGGGGATGGGCGAGTATATTACGATGCGGGACGGTATGTTCTACGTCGGCTCTTACTCGACCATAAGCAGGGAACTGATAGCGGACGATGGCACTGATGAGTCGGTGCTGACGAGCATTCGCAACCTGTTGACGTCGGCGGTTGCGAAGATTGTAAACAACACCAACGGGATGTGCGTGTTCCTCTCTGGCGGCGTTGACAGCACGGTGTGTGCGGCTCTGGCGAAGAAGTTCAAGCCCGACATAACGGCGTACACGTTCTCAGTCGGTGACAAAGGCAAAGCCGACCTTTACTATGCGAGACGGGCAGCGGCGGAGTTAGACATTCCGCTGACCGAGGTCATTGTGACGCAGGAGCAGGTGCTGGCTGACCTCAACGAGATTATCTATTTCAACGAGGACTCGAATTGGACTCAAATCACGAGCGCGGTCGGTCAATACTATCTTGCCAAAGCCGCCGCCAAAGACGGATTCATTACCGCGCTGTGCGGTGACCTGTCCGACGAGATTTTTGCAAGTTATCCGCAGATTGAGCGGTGGTCGTGGCGCGACGAGCAGTATGTGGACGCGAGAACGAAACTCATCAACAAGGCGTGGATTAATCCGAACCGTTCGGTAAAGGTTATGCTCAACGCTGGCGGGATTTCGTACGTCGACCCATTCAGCGACCGCGAGTTTCTCGAGTTCGCAAGCAACGTGCCGCCGAGATTCAAGGACGGCAAGTTACAGGGCAAGCGCGTGAACAAATGGCTGTTGCGCTCTGCGTTCAACGACCTTATTCCGACAGAAATCGCGACACGTGCGAAAGGATGTCAAGGGGCGGTGAGTTTTGTCGACGAGATTTTCAACTCGCCAGAAGGCAAGAAGTTGATAAAGGATACCTATGAGTCGATGTTCAATCACGACGGGAAGATTGTGAACGTGGTGAAGAGATGATAATCGATTTTTGGGTTAACAAGTTGGGGCGTTCGGTTCAACTCGATGTTTCGGAGGACGGGAAAGTCATTAGGGACGTAGAGCGAGATTATGTTTACAAGCAGGATTGCAATTCGGACGGCTACCTTACTGTTCGGGTGCGCCACGTTCGCACGACTGTTCATCGTCTGGTCGCGCTCGCTTTTTTGGGTGAACGCCCAGAAGGAATGGTGATTGACCATATCGACCGCGACAAGACAAACAACCATATTTCGAATCTGCGGTACTGCTCGTTGAGCGAAAACAGCAAGAACGTTTCAGAAGAAACAATTAGGGTTTCGACTGAGAGAATTGTAGAAGCACAAAAGATAGTTGCGAATGCTCGGCGTGGGGTTCGCAAAGCAGAGTGGAGGTTTTAATGACAACTTACGCAGATGAGCTTATTATTCGATACGTCAGCGGAATGCGCTCAGCGATTGACTACGAGCGTATGGTGATGTATCCGAACAAGATGGACACGAAAGACATCCGCGCGTATGACAAAGACTTCTACGACCCGACGGCTACAAAGATTTCGTACTTCTACGTAACGGAAAAGCGACCCGAGGTCAAGTCGGCAAGCAAGATGCCAGCCGAGGTGTCCTTAATCAACAAAGAGTTCGTAGACAATCCGCGCTCGCAAAACTACAATATGGCGTATCAAGTTCGCCGCTGGGGTAAGTCGGCAATTGAAATCAGGCAGGACACCCCGACGTTGGAGGAACTATTCCACTTCATAAAGAATTGGGACAACACGTCTGGCAAGAAATACGGGGCGCGGCTTGCGAGTTCGTACGATAAGAACTTTTTCGCGCACCACCTCGCTGAGGTTCGCGACCGAGTGCAGACGTTGTACTTCTGGCTGGACGGTAAGTTGGTCGGCTACTCTATTTTGGAGATTCCGAATGGAGAGGAGCGTGATGGCGGATACTTGGTGTCACGGTATGGACCTCGAAAGGTGGACATCACTGCGGGGTCGAACCTCTGCCAGTACGTGGACTATATGGCAATGAAGCATTTGCACTTGCAATGCGAGCAGATGTTCGGCAACGGAGACTTTATTCTGCACTGGGGTGCGGCGGAGAAGGGCATTCGACTTTACGAGCGCAGGAACTTTCCAAACTACCGCGAGGACATTTATCTGCAATATGTACTGCACCCAGTTCAAGTGCGGAACAGAACTTTGTTCTAACGGCTATTTTAATTATGAAGTATCGAAATCTTAAAGCGGTCAATTCGACCTGTCGTATCTGGGGCAAGAGCCCTCGTGCGTGCAAGAAAGTCTACACCAGAATTATGCGGGCGCGTGTCAATCAATCGGTGAGGAAGGAGTTAAGCGATGAGCGATAAAAAGCAAAAGCAGTTTCAAGTCAAGATTCTGTTCGACCGTCAGGAGTCGAATCTGTTCGGCGGTCTGGGTGCGCAAGGCGTGACCCTAATCTTGGACGAGCCGACTAAGAACACGGTGCTTGACCATTTCCTCAAGCAGGAGAGCGTTCTCACGGTGACGTTGAACGATTTTTCCACGCGGTACATCAATACAAAGAATATTCTTTACATTGATGTAACTGAGGCGGCAAGTGAGGGAGAGAAGAGTGACGTTTAAGTCTGTTCCGAGTTTGTTGAATCTTTATGAGATTTCAGACTGTGGCACTGTGTTACGGGATTGCGAAACTAAGAAGCAGGTTCGTTTTTACGATGGTAATTATATCTGGTGCTATATACGGGATGTTCGACTCGCGGGGTTGCAAAAGGCTAAATTTTCAATGCACGACAAAAAGCCAAGAATAACTGTATATGTTCATCAGCTGGTAGCTGAGGCTTGGATTGGTGAGAAGCCGCAGGGTATGGTGGTCGACCACATTGACAGGAATCGAAAGAATAACCACTTTACTAATTTGCGCTTTCTGACTTATTTAGGGAATTGGGATAATCAAGAAGAGGAAAAGAAAGAGGAGTTGAGGGCAATGCGCCGTTCGATGAAGTATGGGAGAGCCAAATGAAAGTAGAACGGATTGCTAGGGCGTTAGGCTCTAAACTCATATCAATCCATTTTAAGAACGGCGGCACGCTGATGGTGGGTGACGAAACGACGTATCCAGCGGAATCTCTATTGCACGCCAAGGGATTGATGGAGCTGGAAGTGGTAAATATGGAGCAAGGCAGGGCGTTGGCTTTCGCGGTCACCCCGATTGGAATTATGGGAGCATCTATCCCTGTCAAGGAGCTGTTCGTGGACAAGAATTTCCTTGATGTAGAAACAAGCAAAACTATGGGAGTATGTTATGACGAAGACGAAAAATCTTAAAGCATTTGAGCTGGTGCTTATCGGTCATCCCGATAAGGTATGCGACCTCGTGTCGAAGATGGTATGCGACGCTAACAAGGGCGGGCGCAACGCTATCGAGTGTTGCTGGGGCAATCAGCTGTTTATAGTGAACGGCGAGACGGACAAGAAGTGGAAGGCGGACGAGGTTGAGACGCTGGTGCGCAACATTCTGACCAATGACATTGGGCTTACTCCCGAAGAGATGCGCAGCATTGTCATTATGAACAACCTCAACATTCAGTCCAGCGAAATCAACGACATTGTCGGCGAAAGCGGCACGGGAGACAACGGCATTTACTTCGGCGGATATCACAAGGTTTACAGCCCAGTGATTCGCCGCATGAAAGATATGTGCGCCGCCCTCACTGCGCCTGTGTTGCGTGAGTGGGGATACCGCACGGACGGCAAGTTCATTTTCAACATGGACACCAAAGGCAACGTAACCGACCTTACTATCAATTGTGCATCGTTTGAGAACGTGGCGTTCGGACCAAACCGAGTCGCGCTCGAGAGCTTTATTCACACGTTTACGGGTTCGGGAACGACGGTGATTATCAATCCTAAGGGCGATTGGCACAAGTGCCACGGCTTTGCGGACTGCGGGCTTACGGGTCGCAAGTTGGCGTGCGACGGTTCGTGTGGACTGTTCAGTCACGGCGGGGGAGCGATGTTCGGCAAGGACATTTCGAAAGCGGACGTTACGGTTCCTCTGTTCCTCGAGCACCTTGCTAAAGAGAACATCGGGCGCAAGAAGGTATGCGGGTTCTCGGCGTGGAGCATCATCGGGGACACGAACCTCGAGGTATTCAAAGACGGCAAGCGGTTCGGCGTGATTCCTTATTCCGAAATGAAGGAATACGTAGCCGACAAAGAGCTGAACCTGTTCGGCGTTCTCAAATAAGCGTTATTTTAATCAGGAGGATGAAACTATGAAAAAGTTCGCAAAGATTCTTATGCCGCTTATGCTGGCGGTGTGCTGTCTGTTCGCGTTGACGGCGTGCGACGAGAAAGACTATGTAGGAACGTTCCGTCAGGAGTTCCATATGACGGTGACAGAGGTGGTCATCAAAGAAGATCGCACGGTAACGTATACGATATGGGAAACTGTGAACGGCGAGCAGGTGAAGAAAGGTCAGGTAACCGACGGCTCGTACGATGCGGACAACAACATTCTCACTGTTATCGTTGAGGGCGTGCCGCTGGAGGCGTATCTGTCGGAAGACAAGAACACGCTCACGATGTACAATCCAGCGTACAGCAAGGAAACGCCAGTAATGATTTTGACGCGGGTTTCCGAAGAATAAACGAAAATACGACGAGATTTGTATAAATGAGTATGCGAAGGCATACTCATTTTGCTGTCAGGAGGAGTTTGTGGCAAAGATAATTATTTCGGCAGATATTCATTTCTGCAAAAGAGAGTCGCTGGTGGACAACCGTTATCCGTTTTTGGCGCGGTCGTTCGAATGGCTGAACAAACTGAGCGAGGAGATTCCGAATTCGCTCAATGTGGATTTGGGAGATATGTTTAACACATCACACCTTACTGCTGAGGACGTAGCGGTGTTGGAGTCGATACCGTTCAACCGTTCGTGGCATTGCATTACGGGAAATCACGAGCAGGACGGTCAGAACTCTCTGCTGAAATACTTCCGCGACATTCACGTAATCTATGAGAAGCCGCAGTTGAAGAATTTCGGCAAAGACATCGGCTGGGCTTTATTCATACCGTACACGAAGACGCCGACTCCGCTGTCGGAGCTTTTGAAGAAGTTGTCGCAGTCGGAGCGGGTGGTGGTGTTCTCTCACTGCGACTTTGTAGGCATGTTCGGCACGGGAGAAGAGGCTGGATACCGCATTGACGAAATCAACAAAGAGCCGCGCATCAAGATGTGGTTCAACGGACACTACCATCAGAGAATGACGTTGAGCGACAAGATTCAGGTTGTTGGCAACCTGTGCGGGCAGAACTTTACTCAGAACTTTGACCCTCACGGTGTGGCGGTCTACGATACCGAAACTAACAAATACGAATTCATCGAGAATCCGTTCGCGCTGGTGTTCGGCAAGATGGATACGAGCCAGCCGAAGTGCAGGGACATTCGCAAGGCGGTTGAGTCCGACAAGGTAAAGAGGTACGTCCTCGCCATTCAAACGGACTCGGAGTTGAAGCCAGCGATGAAGGAGTGGGCGGACAAATATCTGGTGGCGAGCCGTATATTGACATCGGACGTTGCGGGTGCTGGTCTGGGTTCGGAAGAGGTCGAAAACGACGAAGCAACGACCGTCGACCATATACAGTTATTCAGAGACGAGGTGTCAGCACGATTTGGGGAATCTATCGTAGAGGATTTGGGAATTTAGCATGTGGAAATCTGTTTTAGGTTCTGACGGTGTGTATGAGGTTTCCGATTGTGGTTTGGTTCGCAGATTGGGAAAGTGGGGAGGAGAGATTGTTTCTAGGGTTGAGAAACATACTGGATATGTTGTGGTGAGCCTTAGAATTGGAGGAGTCCGTAAACCATACTATGTGCATCGTCTGGTGGCGCAAGCCTTTATTCCGAATCCAGGTGATAAAAAGACTGTGAATCATTTGGATGGAAATAAATTGAATAATGCAGTTTCAAATTTAGAGTGGGCTACTCAACAGGAGCAAATTAAACATTCTGTTGAAGTCTTGGGGAATACGACTGCTGTGCCTGTTGACTGTTTTGATAAGAAAACAGGCGAGTTTATTAGAAGATTCGATTCTGTTAAGTCGGCGTTGGAATTTACTGGGATGAAAAGTATAAATATTTGTGACTGTTGCACTGGCAAGAGAAAGTCTGCGGGCGGTTATGTTTGGAGGTATGCAGATGCAGTTCGAGGATGAGGTTTGGAAGGACTATTATGACAGACCTGATGTGTATGAAGTGTCTAATTGCGGTCGTGTTCGAAACAAGAAGACGGGACGCATTTTGAACGGCGGCATTGACTATCATGGTCTTTTGATGGTAAATTTAACCATCGACGGGAGAAGCACCAATCGTTCGGTTGCAAAAATGGTTGCAGAACTGTTTTTGCCAAACCCAGATTTTCACACGCACGTGACGCATAAAAATGGAAACACCGAGGACAATTGTGTAGATAATTTGAGGTGGTTTACACCGAGAGCGTCGACGCGCTATGCTTGGGCAAGCACGCCCTATTACAGGAGGGGCTAATGAGATTCATACGGCTTTGTGCAGACAATTTCAAATCTTTTGAGCATCTGGATGTTGCTCTGGACGGACACGGGTTCGTCAAAATCGACGGCGTGAATAACACTGATAATTTCAGCGAGTCGGTGGGTTCGGGCAAATCTACGATAGCCGATGCGCTGTCGTACGCCCTTACTGGCGAGACTGTTAAGGGCAACTCGTCTATGAACGACGTGAAGAATATGTACACCAAGGGTGTGTGTCGGGTCGCGGTCGACTTCGAGCACAACGGAGTGGAATATCAAATCGTGCGCGGCGAGAACGAGCTGACGATTATCGAGGGTGGCGTAAACATTTCGAAGCACCTCAAGCGTGAGACGCAGGAACTCATCAGCCAGAAGTTTCCGATGTTCACCCCGACCTTTATTGGCGCGACGGTAATCATCGGACAGAATATGCCGAATGCGTTCACAAACAACAAGCCGTCTGCGCGTAAGCAGATTTTGGAGGAGCTGACCAACTCGTCTTTCATGATTGAGGAAATCAAGACGATGCTGGCGGAGCGCAAGACCGACTGGCAGGCTGAGGTAGGCAAACTGACCACGGACATCGTGGTGTTGGACACGCAAATCAACGGAAACAGGACTACCATTTCGCGTGCGCAGGAAAAGATAAACTCTCTGCGCGATTCGAGTGAAATCGAGGCGGAGCTGGCAGAGGTTGCGGCGTTCATCGTGGAGGCTGAGAAGCAGCTGGGAATACTCAACACCAACTTTACTGCATTATCCGAAGCAAAGGACGCGGAATCTGCGACGCTCAACTCGCTGTCAACGCAGCTAGATGAGGCGCGTGTCCGTCATTCTGAGGCAACGATGAAGGCGATGGAGACGATGCTGGCTGACCGTTCTGCGGTGGACAAGCAACTGACAGAAGTGCGGGGACAATTCGCGGCAAAGAAAGCGGAGATTTCGAAACTGCAGAACCACATACAAGAGCTGAAGAACGCGCCGACACACTGCCCGACGTGTAAGCAGCCTTTACCAGACGCCCACACAATCGATACCACGGCGCAAGAGGAGGAACTCGGTTCGTTGGTCGCTGAGCTGAATGCGCTCCAGGAATCTGGCGCGGCTCTGGCTGAGTCGTTGAAGCCGTTGGATGAAAATATCCAAAAATTCAAGCAGGAAAATCAGACCAACGACGAGATTGAGGGGCTGAGAGAAAGCATCGGAGAGTGCATATCTCGTGTAGCGGAAATCACATCCAAGATGTCTATTTGCAAGACGACGATTTCGAACGGCGAGGCAGAAGTGCGCGAGGCAAAGTCGAAGGAATCGAGCTTGCAGGTGCAGCTGGGTGAGGTGGATTCGGTGCGCTCTGGGTGTCTGGACGACATCAAGAGGGCTGAGGGAGAAATCGCGGCGGCGGAAGAGAGCAAGTCGAAACTGACGGAAGAGCTTGAAAAGAAACAGGCGAGACTGTCGACCTTGAACCAGGTCATTTCGTTCGCAACCCGCGACTTCAGAACCATCTTACTGTCGAGCATTATCAAGCGGCTGGACGCGTATGCGAAGTCGTATTGCAAGAAGATGCTGGACACGACGGAAATCGATTTCAAGGACGACGGCAACAATATCTCGATTTCGTATCGAGGGCGTGACTTCGGCGTGCTGTCTGGCGGTGAGAGTCAGGTGGTAAAGATGTGTATCACTCTCGCGCTCAAAAAGACGCTCGAGGACTTGGTCGGGTTCACAACCAACATTATGTTCTTTGACGAGATTCTCGACAACTGCGACAAGGCAACGGCGCAGCAACTCATCGAGTTGGTGTCTGGTCTGGAACTGAGTTCGACGTTCTTTATCTCTCACCACGACGATGTGTACCTGCCTGTGGACAAGACGTGGACGGTGACGAAGACCGACCGAATATCCACCCTGCAACTCTAATAAAGATAAGCCGCCTTTCGGGGCGGTTTTCTTTTGAAATAAAATAATTTTAATTAAAATATTTTTTGCGTAAACGCTTGCAATCTTAAATAAAATGTGCTATAATAGTCTCAAGGTTGGAGGCGGGGATGCCCGCAGACCTCAAAGGAGAAACACATTATGATTAAGGTTAACGACAAAATCGGGTTCAGAAGGACTGAGTACGGCAAGATGGAGTTCGGCACGTATCGCGGTTATGCCGATGGTAAATATACGGTCGAGCTGGAAGACGGCGAAATGGTCGAGATGACCACCGAGTCTTATTCGGGCAGCAGATGGTGCACGAAGTCACCGATGAGCGGAATGGTTCATCACATCGGCTGGCTTGTAGCAAAAGAGGATTTCGAGCACTGTGACAGAGGTTATGAGTGCGCGGCGTGGTATGAGAATATCGCGGTGAAGAAGGGCGGTCGCTTTCCCTTGTTGGCAACGACACGCAAAGAGTACAACTCCGAGAAGAACGAATATGTCGAGTACGACATCGACAACGTGTATACGATACTTGACGGCACGGTTACGTCTGACGAGTTCGGCAGCCGTTTCTGCGGCGTTCCTGTCGGCAACTACGACAACAGCAAGAACGCTGGTAAGGCATCGACGCATCATATGAATTGGAGAGGGTACGAGTTCGCGGCGGTCATTCGCAACAAGGATGATGACTATCGTTTCCGCGACACCTGCCATCAGTTGGGAATCCCCTGTGACATCGAGGTGTTCGACAATGTGTACACGTCGGTGACCACGAAGTACTACAACGAAGAGGACGCGGCGTTCTACGGCAAGAAAGTATCCCATATGGCATCTCTTAATCTGCTCCGCGCAACGGACGAGCCGCTGGACGTGCAGGTTTCCAAATACCTGCAAGCGAACGATATGCACTGCGGCGCATACCTCGATGATGGCGATGTTGTCGTTGAAATCGAGCACGGCGATTGGAAGCACGACCACGGTCGCGCAAGATGGTTGGTCGAGAAGTTCTTTCGCGTAACCCGCAACACCGAGGTGTGCGACAATCAGACGGTGACCTATGACGATGGTTCGGACAACTACTCGGCAACGCACTGCTTTTCGGAGGTGAGATAATGAGATACTTCCGTCTGGCGTATAAAGACAATATGACAAGCACCACGCACGTTGAGGACGTGCGTGCGGACTCGAGAGAGGACGCAATTGCGAAGGCGTGCGGGTGCGGCTATCCGTTGACGCAAGTGAGAGAAATCTCACTTGCGGAGCGGGTGTCGGCGATTGAGGGACACATCGATATGGCGGACTTCGACCGCAAGATGTTTATTAATATCGGAATGATGAGCGAGGAGCGGGCGCAAAAGAACTACGACAACGTGGTGGCGATGTACTCGAAGGAGCTGGCTGAGGTCAAGGAGGCGATGAGCGTATGACACTGCATTTGCAAGGAATCGGGGCGCGGAACGCAATACGCGCCGCCGAGCTGGTGGCTGGGGACGTGATGATTTGCAACTACGGAGAAACCCAGACGGTGAAGGCGGTGGAACATCACAAGAGCGGCAAGACTGTATTCGTGGACATCGAAAGCGGGGGTAAACTTTACCCCCGATGCCGTTATGGTGCTGATCGTCTTGTGGCGGTTCAGCGCGTAAATTAGGCTTTCGTGGATTGTATATATGAATGACGACTTTGAAGGAGTTATTATGGAAGAAAAGAGGGTTAGACTTACAAGCGTGAATAATCGTGGAATGGTTGTCGAGGCTACAATGGTGACTGATTGTCGTGGTGCGGTGTCGTTTAAGGATTTTGCATTTAATCGTAGGTCGGCAATAGATAGGGTTTCAAGTTTTGGGTATAAGTGGGCGGCGCATCTTAAAAAGATTGCGGATAACCCGAAGTCCTCGGCGGTTCAGCATTGGGTTTCGGAGCTATGCGCGTTTTGGGGTGCATGCGTGTTGATAAAAATGAAGGGAGGCAACGGTTTTATTCCGATGGAGTTGATACGAGATTATTTGCTTGACGGCTATAATATTGACTTCAAAAACAAGGAACTTTTTAATCGAAGGATGCTTGCGGTTGGAAATAGAGAGATTTCTGTTTCCGAGTTGCGGGCAATTATTAACGAAACAATTTTAAGGAGTTAAAATGGAAAGAATCAAGGAAATAATTGAGCAACTGCAAGCGACGTCGAGCCGAAATGAAAAGGCGGCGATACTCGAAGCGAACAAGGACAACGAGCTTTGGACTGAGGTTCTCAAGTTCTTACTCGACCCGATGGTCGTGACAGGAATTTCGATGAACAAAATCGAAAAGTATGGAAATATTCGGCAAGAGCGTTCATTCGACTTGGTTGGAGTTCTAAACTATTTGCGTAAGCATAACACAGGCAGAATGGAGGACGTTGCGGTGGTTTCCCATTATGCAAACGGCTTTCCAGAGCATAGAGATTGGCTGTTGCAGTTGTTCACCAAATCGCTCAAATTCGGCGTGGATACGTCAACGGTGAACAAGATTTACGGCAAGGGCTTTATTAAGGTATTCGCAGTAATGCTGGCGGAGTCATTCACCGACAATCCGAAGCACCTCGACGGCAAGGAGTTCATCGTTACGCAAAAGTTGGACGGGGTTCGCTGTGTGGCGTTCGTCCACGACAACGGAGAGGTGCAGTTCTTTACTCGCAACGGTCAGGACTACGGCGAGGTTCCCGATGTCGCGGCGGACTTGCTTTCAATAGCAGAGCGCGGAGTTGCATATGACGGAGAGCTGATTGCCAAGGCAGACGGCGCATCTGGAGATGTGTTCAGGGCTACAGTATCGAGTGCAAACAGCAAGGGCGTTAAGTCGGGGTTGGTCTATCATGTATTTGACCGTTTACCGATAAGCGACTTCCTTGACGGATACTCGGCGGAGACTTGCATTGAGCGTAAGCATAAACTCAGTGCGAGTATTGCGGCGGATGGTGAGCTGTCGTGGGTTACAAATGTTGACATCCTGTACGAGGGGAGCGACCAATCGAAGATTAATGAGTGGGCGGCTATCGCTCAGGAGAACGGCTGGGAGGGCTTGATGCTTAATGTGGCTGACGCGCCTTACCAGGCGAAGCGCACGAGAGACCTGCTCAAAGTCAAGAAGTTCAAGACGGTCGATGCGCGGGTGACGGGAGTGTTCGAAGGCATCGGAGCTCTGGTCGGCACTCTCGGCGGTATCCACGTTGAGTTCGACATCGACGGCAAGACATATACGTCCAAATGCGGCTCTGGGTTCACGTTCGAGCAGCGTGACAAGTACTGGGCGCACCCCGAACTGCTCATCGGCAAGATTGTCGAGCTGAAATGTTTCGAGGTATCGTACGACAAGGACGGTTCGCGTTCGCTCCGTTTCCCAATCTGGCTTGACATCATTCGAACAGACAAGGACGAAACATCAGTTTATTGATGAAGGCACGACTTCGGTCGTGCTTTTAAATTGAAAATTAATTTTAATTAAAATAAAATTTTGGTTAAACGCTTGCAATCTCAATTAAAATGTGTTATAGTAAACACGTAATCAAGGTTTGGAGGTTTCTTATGAAAAAGATGGTTATCATGGCAGGTTTGAGTGGGGCGGGCAAAAGCACGGTAGCGCGTGCACGTTACGCAGGTCTGAAAACCATAGATTGCGACGAGTTGAAAAAGTTGTGCAAGGGATACGACCCTTTGAATCCTGCGGCGGTTCACGAAGAAAGCAAGCGACTCGAGCGCATTGAGCTTACGAAAGCGATTTGCGGTGATGAAGACTTTATTTATGATACGACGGCTACGAACGCGGAGCGCGTTGTCGGAATCATCAAGGAAGCGCAAGAGTATGGTTTCTGGGTCGAGCTGTGCTATGTGAAAGTGAGCTTGAAAACGGCTCTTGAAAGAAACGCGAAGCGCGAGCGTCACGTTCCCGAGTACATCATCCGTGAAAAGAACGCGGTCATCGGAAACGCACTCGAAATCTTGCAGGGCTATGTGGACAGTTTTGTAACAGTAGTTAACGAGTAATTTTGGTGTGGTGTTAGAGCCTTTCGGCTTGAACATAAATAAAACAACGGAGGATTTTTCAAATGAAGCAGATGGCAAGTGAGCGTAAACCTTATTACGCAAAGATGGGCGCGGAAGTCGTAGGATGCAGTTCGGTCGACGAAGTTATCGCGAAAGCGGGACTTGACTGGACAGTCGAAAAGAGACCGATTTTCCTCGCGGGTGAGAAGAAAATCACCAACAAGTTCGCAACGGTGCGCACGGATACCGAGCAGGTGCTAGGTATCGTAAAGGGCGGCTACGAAGTCGTTCAGAACAGAGACGGTTTCGATTTCATCGACGACTGTCTGGGCGAGGGTATCACATTTACGAAGGCGGGTACATACAACAAGGGTGAGCGCGTGTTCATGGTCGGCGAAGCTCCGTCCGTTGACATCTGCGGAGACGAAGTGTATCCGACAATCCTGTTCACGAACAGCCATGACGGTGGCGGAAGCATCAACGCGATGTTCACCCCGATGCGGCTGGTCTGTGAAAACGGACTTATGATTCCGATACCTGGACATGAGAACGGAATCGTCAAACTGCGCATCTCGCACACGAAGCACGTCAAAGACCGCTTGGACATCGCGAAGCAGCTCATTATGCAGAACAACCAATACATCGAGGCGTTGCGTGCGCGTGCTGAGTTGTTGGCGAAACAGCCTTTCAGCGACGAGCAGTTCAAGGCTCTGACGAAGGAGCTCGCGGGCATCGAGGTTCCGAACGAGGGCGAAGAGGAAAAGATTACGCGCGGTCAGCAGAGCATCATCACCGACCTTACTGCGGCGTACGAAGAGGAAGACATCGCAAGGTTCAGAGGCACGGCGTACGGTGCAATCCTCGCGGCAAGCGATTATGACACGCATAAGGAAAGCAGCCGCAACACTGGCAACGAGGAGTACCAGTTCGAGCGCGTGGCTTACGGCATGACGATTCTGGCGGCGGCTTACCAAATCGTGGCGCGTATGACGGGGATGGGATTGAGGCGTTAGCCTCAATCCCCACTCTGTGGGCTGATGCGACAATTTAATTTTGTGGTCAGTCGCATCTCGATTTTCGGGGTGCGACTGCTACACTAAACATATGGAAGGAGATATCATGGAAAACATTTTGACAAACGAAACGGCACTTCCGCTTTTCGTATACAACTTTAACAGGTTGTTCAAAGCGTGGGGCGGCTCTCAGGGCGTTTTGTCGCGTGAGATTGGAGTCACCCAGTCGAGGATTTCCTATTGGGTACACGGGATGTCTACTCCGACTTTCGTAAACCTGTACAACCTTGCGCAGGTTTTCGGGTGTGACCTGATGGAGTTCTACAAGGCAATCCCTGTGGAAGAGGAGAACGAGGCGGACGATGGGGCTGTTTAATGTTGACGAATGCAAAGTAAGTATAAGCGCGGCGTTTGCACGCCAGCGGTTTTTATGCTCGACGGAATACTCGGCAGGGGTGTGTCATGGCGCGTGCTGTTCAGGACCGTCTGTCGTTCTGCTCACAGAGCGCGAAGCGGCGGACTTAAAAGCGGCTGACCCATCTCTGCCTGTGTATGGTCGGGTGTTGGCAATTCGCGGCAAACGCTGTCCACTGGCGTTACCAAACGGTCATTGCAAGTTCTACGGAACAAAACTGAAATCATTCGTATGCACCATTATGCCGTTCTGCCTTAATAACAATGGAAAGTTGATACTTGACAACGGGTTCATGAAGAGGGGTTGTAGGGTGCGCAACGGTGTGGACGGCGGAGAGCCAGCGTACCGTTGTTTCGGCATGGCTCTGGTCGCTATCTTTGGGGAAGAGAAAGCGAAGTTTATCACCGAGCATTTTGACAATGGCGGCGGTGATATTACGGTTCCTGTGTCCAAAGAAGTGATGGAGACGCTGGTCTGGCATCGCGGTGTCATCAACGATATAAAGAAATTTGGGTATAAGGATACTGTAACGAAGTTAGCGGGAGGTATCGAATGCTTATAAAGAATCCAGTTCAGCCGACGAAGAAGGCTGAGAAGTCGGGGACAGCCGAACCAAAAAAGACGGGGCAGCTGTTCTCTGTGACCACAGATTTGGGGGTCACAGCCGCGCCAAAAGCGGTCAAGACGCCGAAGGCAAAAGCAATTCCAGACGACTCTATTGAGGTCGCGCAGCGCATCAAGCAGCTGTTCGCCAAATATGAGAAGCGTTATCAGTTGGTAACGACCGAGGAAGAGCTCATCGAGTATATGGTGGCGCGACCCGAACTTGGTTTCGACACCGAGACGAACGGCAAAGACAGCGTATGGTTCGACAATCTGGTCGGGTTTTCGATTGGCAATGACAAGGACTGTATTTATGTTCCGCTGTTCCACGAGAAAGGGCAGAACTATACGGGTGACCTTGACAGGCTCAAGGAAATACTGACGGGCGGCGGTCGGAAGTACTGGGGAATGAACACGAAGTTTGACCGTTCGCAGATGAAAATCTGGGCGGGCAAGAAATATGAGTTTTTGCGCGACCCAGCTGAGGTGGAGGCGCGTGGTCACAAGTACGCGACGTCGGCGGCTGGGTTTGACATCCCGATGTGCTGGGACGCTGAAATCGGGGCGCGGCTGTTGGACAACAGAGACCTCGCCGCGCTGAAACCGCAGTACATAAAATACATCGACCCCGACGAGGAATTCTACGACTACAAGTCTTTATTCAAGCAGAAGTTCTCGAAATACGACCCCGCTGTCGTGGGTATCTACGGCGGCGTGGACGCAATCAAGCACTACATTCTCGGAAAGTATCAGGAGAAGAAAATGCGTGAGCACTTTCCTCGCATTTACAAACTGATGAAGAATGTGGAACTGCCGCTTATCGAAGTGGTCATGGATATGGAGATGAAAGGCATCGCCATCGACCGCGAATACTATGCACAGTTCACTGCGGCTCTGCGGAGCGAGGTTGATGCGAAGTTGGCTGAGATTCAGCGCGACTTCCCAGGCTTTAATCCGAACTCGCCGAAGCAGGTGGGCGAGGTTCTGTTCGACCGCTTGCGCTTGCCAGACGTGTCGAAGAAGCGGCAGACGGGCGAGGAATTCCTCGCGAAGATGCACCACCCTATTCCGAAACTCATTCTTGAGATTCGCAAACTGACCAAATCTATTTCGACGTATACGGAAGCGATACCAGGTTTCGCCATTGACGACGAAAACGGAATACCCATCGTGCATACGACGTATCACACCATCGGGGCTGATACAGGTCGTTTCAGCTCGTCTGGACCGAATCTGCAAAACCAGCCGAAGGACAACAGGTTCCGACGCGGGTTCGTGGCTCGTCCCGGTCACAAGTTGGTGTCGTGCGACTTCTCGCAGCAGGAACAGGCGATTTTGGCTGGCGGCTCGCAAGACCCAAGGATGTTGGAAGGCGCAAACTCTGGTCGCGACTACTACGCGCTGATGGCATCCATCATCTGGGACTTGCCGTACGAGGAATGTACCAAGAAAGGAAAGCACAAGCATTTGAGAAACAGGTGCAAGTCCATCGTTCTCGGCGTGACCTACGGCATGGGTTCAAAGTCGCTGGCTGAATCCCTTAATAACGATTCGTCCGACCACGTTTACACGGTCGAGGAATGCGACAGAATCCTCGAAAAGTTCTACGCAGGATTCCCCTACGTCAAGAAGTTCCAGGAAGACTGTGCGGAGTTCGGCACGAAGTATGGGTATATGGAGACGGTTCTCGGTCGGCGTAGGTATTTTAAGTATCTCGGCGGACCTGCGTTCGATTGCCCCGACCACCCCGAGGTGGCTGACACGCTGAACAAGTTGAAATATTACAACCAGATTCGCGCGTGTCTGGACGAGGCAAGGGCGGAGGGAATCGAGGTTTACGACAACCGTTGGAATCAGACGGACGAACTGCGCCAGACCTGTAACCAGTACTGTCAGGGTTCGGCGGCTGACCAGACGAAAGTCTGTATGATTGCTCTGTTCCGCGACCCCGAATTCCGCGAGAAATATCACGGTCAGATTCTGTTGCAGGTTCATGACGAGCTTATTGCGGAGTTCCCAGAAGAGTTAGCCGAAGAGGGCGGGCAGTATATGGCGGATGTGATGTCGGAGGTCGGCTCTGAGGTCGGTCGTGCAAAAATCTGGTGCGAGCCCGAAGTTATGGAGTTCTGGCAGAAGTCGTGACGTTGTTATTGTACTTATGGTTGGAATTTATAGAATCTGGAATGTAATTAACGGTCGGGTTTACATTGGGAAGTCAAAAGATATTTTACATCGTTGGGATGGTCACGTCAGCAACTTAATGCTGGGGACGCATCCCAACGTTCATTTAAGGGAAGAATGGAAGGAGTTTGGCTCTGGCTGTTTTGTTTTTGAGTTGTTGGAGGAGTGTTCTGTTCAAGAGTTGCGGCAAAAAGAGTTCGAGTGGCATCACGTGTTTAGGTCTTACTTGCCAGAGTTTGGATATAATACTTTGACTGCATTTGATGGATTTAATAATCATCATTCGGATGTGGCAAAGATGAAGATAAGCAATGGTTTGCGTGGTCGTGTTGTGTCGGATGAAGTTCGTGCACGTATGTCTGAATCAGCAAGACGGTCGAGGACTCCAGAAGTACGCGAGCGATTGAGGATGGCAGCGATAGAGCAGCACAAGAGGATGTCGGATGAGGAGCGTGCGGCTATCAATAAAAAGATAAGTGATGCTAATTCTGGTCGCGTTGTTTCAGCCGAAGCGCGGGCTAAAATATCTGATGGTGTTCGAAGGTGGTGGGCTACTCGTCCAGGACGCTCTGGTGTGGTACAGGCTCGCCAGAGTGGCTTGAGTGCCGAAGAGGGCAGGAGATTGGGGATTGAAAAGATGCGAGCGACTTATGCGAGAATGACACCCGAAGAAAAGCGTGAGAAGTTCGGACGTGGTTCGGTCTGGGTGCGCGAAGATTCTTGTATAATATGTGGGAAGACCTTTACTGCTCACAAGGGACGTAATGGACGTTGGCAAGAACGATGTGAAGATTGTAAGGGTAAGTGGAGAGTGAGGCACGATGAAGATTGAAAAGGAAAACAGACCGACACGTTTTTATTCAAAGTTACAAGAGAAGGCTGTTGCCAAGTCGTTGGGCGGTACAAATGATATTCAAAGCGGAGGCGGAAACTTTAATAAATATGATGTTTTAGTAGATGAGTGGGTGATTGAGTGCAAGACAAAGGTTACCCCTCACGAGTCCATGACCATACATAAAGAGTGGTTTGATAAGGTGGAAGAGGAAAGAGCGCAGATGCTCAAATCGTATGCGGCGGTCTGTTTCTCTTTCGGTGATGGGAAGAACTACTACGCTATGGATGAAAAGACTTTCAAATTTTTGCTGGCAGTTTCGCGAGGTGAGGTCTGACTTCTGTATACTAATAATGACGAGCGATTGAGCTCGTGTTGTCGTTCGCTGGACGGGGGCGGACGTATGGGGACGGGGATGTCGCAGTTATCCGTTCCGAGGGCGTGGTAATCCCGCACACGCCTACCAAACGATGTCGGCGAAAGCAAGGCAAATAACCCTTAGCCAGCTACGACCTCTTATAGTGGAGAGGCTACGTAAGCCGATAAACGCTGGCGGCATCGTATTTATGGGGTGATAGTTTAACGGTGAAAATAGTCGCCGCGATTGCGCGAGACTGTTGTTGGTTAAAGTCCAGCTCACTCCAACATTTTGTTATCTTATGTATGGAAGATATTATTTATGGGGCAGGGACATTTTCGACGGAGCTGAAAGCCGCTTGCGGAACGGTTTCGGAATCGGGGGAGGCACCCGACTGCTCCACCAAAACACCATACGGTTACGTTTATTTGATTACTTTGCCTGTCGGATTTTACATCGGTAGGAAGAAGAGTTCAAAGGTGGTGTTAGACTATTGGGGTTCTGGGTTGTATGTCAATAGATATATTGAGAAGCACGGAACCTCGAAGTTGACAAGGGAAGTGCTGGCGTGGGCGTATTCCGAGGAGGAATTAAATCAACTTGAGATAGCTTTTATTGCGGCTGGCAAGAAGATGGAAGGGTGTTTGAATCTGCATGATGGTGGTGGCTCTTGGGATGTTATAAATCGACTTGGAAAGGGCGGAGGAAAGGCGTTCCGCGAGCACAACGAGAGGATGAATATTGATCCAGAGTACCGAAAAGAGATTTGTGCGCGGCTTTCGGAGGCTAATAAAAGACCTTGCAAGGAGTCGGCTAGAAAGAAGATTTCAGAGTCAACTAAGGCACGATGGGAAAGAGGAGAGTTTGATTTCCACAAAGGAGCAAAGCGTTCTGAGGAATCTCGCAAAAAGATGTCTGAGTCGCATAAGGGATTGAACAATAGTATGTACGGAAAGTTTTGGATAACTGATGGTGCGGTTGCTTTGGTTTGGTCGGGTGATAAGGGCGAGATACCAGCTGGGTTTGTTCGTGGAAGAGTAAAGAGATAATGAGTGCGAAAGCACTGGTTATATCAAAACGAGCCATATACGTCTATGGAGAATTACGCGGAGCGGGGTTTTGCCGCGATGCGCTGGGTGTTCGGTAGTGGCGGAGAACACCCCTCGTTTATTTTTGATAGTATGGCGAGAGCCTTATTATACCAGTGACGGTACAACGTGCGGGATGCTACGTCCTAGGGGGCTTACCGCGCGGGGTGGAGCGGCTTGTTAACCCGCGCTCCGCTACCAATTAAGTTTGGGGTAGACTGATAACCTACATCCACCTGTACCGTCATCTTTTCGGGGTGTGGCTCAGCTTGGTAGAGCGCGTGGTTTGGGACCACGATGTCGCAGGTTCGAATCCTGTCACCCCGACCACTGTTATCTTAAACATCGGAGGAACTGATATGAAAACACGAAGAACCATTGAAGGGACATCTAAGGGGGAGCTTACTGAAGAAGCCTATACATTGAGCAATCCACCCCGCGCGAGACTGCTCGGTGCGTTGTTGGGCGAATCCATAATCGATGGAGACTTTAAAGAACTTTTGATAGAAGAGCATTTAGATAAGGTTAGGGTGCTTTTTAGAATCGGAGGTTTAACAGGTAGTGGGGCAGCTGTGGTGCGCGAGTTTACGCTCGACAGTACAACAGAAGGTCAAAGACTTGGATTAGACTACCTCAATGTTGAGTTTTGGATGGGTATGCTTAATATAAGGTGGGGCGGGAGTGTACTTCAGGTTGAGTTTGTATTTGGTTTAGGCGGGACGAACGGAGATATTATACTGTATGAAGCATTTTAGGAGGTCTTTATGAAGACAAGAAGGGAACTCGAATTCACAACTAGGGGGGCTTACTGAGGAACCATACTCGGTAGACAACCCGCCGCCAGGAGGCGGGGGTGGGTTGACCCTTTATGTGCACAATGTGTCGATAAATATCGATTACACTGGCAGTGGAAGTTATAGAACAACGTCGTTTTCTGTGCTGAGTAAGGTGTCGACCGCAGCAACTGATTTTAGCACACTTGGCACTGTGCTGTCGAGCCTTTATTCAGATTATGCGCCTATTTTGGGGATCGCGTATGGAAGAACAGAAAATGATTCTGATGTTGCGGTGTTCTTTGAAGTAAAGGTTTACAATAATCGATTGTTTTTGCAAGGCATTACAGGAGCAACAAAATTAGCAAATGTGATGCTTAATGCATCTGGAAGTGGAGTTTATCCTCAGCCGTTGAGAATAACTGATGTTGTTTCGGTGTTTGGGGGTTAATATTAAGGAGGACTTATGGTTTTCGGAGACGCTTTTGAGCAGGTAAAGAAGGGAAAGGGAATGCGGTTGCCGCAGTGGTCACCTGATGTGGTGATTCGTGCACAGTATCCCGACGAACACAGCAAGATGACCGCGCCGTATCTCTATGTGGAGAGTCGTTTCGGTCGCGTTCCATGGAAAGAGACCATGATTGAGCTGTTCAGCGACAGATGGGAAGTAGTCGAGTGATTGGCGAACGCCCAATAAAATCAAACGATTTGGGGGCGTTGCTCGAGAATTCGATGCGGGACGCCCTTTCCCATAGAGCTTGCAAGTTCTGGCGTTTGCATACAATACGGTCGTGGAAGGGGGTTTCTAACCCTTGCGACTTCATCGTCCTCGACCAGCACTTCACAGCTCTACTCGAATGTAAAGCAACGACTGATGAGAGGTTTTCGTGCGCGGCGTTCCGTCAGTTAGAGCACTTCGAGGAATCGGCACAATTCGCCCACGTCGGGCATTACGGAGTGGTGGTGTACTTTCACTCGTCCACTCCAAAGTTCGTGTATGCAAGCGACAGCAAGGTCATCGAGAACAAGGCGGCTCGTAGACCAATACGCATTACCACGGAGAGCTCGTATGACCTTATTGCGGACGACCTCGATGCTCTGCTGGTGATGCTGGAGGGGTTGAAATGAAGAAGGCACTATTTTACATTTTGCAGTTCACGTGGTGTCTGCCGCAGACGCTGGTGGGTCTGGTGGTGTTCCTCGTCTGCAAAATACGAAAAGCGGACACACTGCGTTATAAGCGCACTGTGGTGAGCGTGTTCCCGAACAAGCAAGGGAGCGTGAGCTTGGGTATGTTCATAATGGTTCACGACACGCCGCTGACTGATGAAACGGACAAGATGAAGTTCGACGTTTATGACCCGCTTTTGAAATGTCGCATCGGTCAGGCTGATGACCTGTTGCGGCACGAGTACGGGCACACGATTCAGTCGATGATTCTCGGACCTCTATTCCTATTGGTAATCGGGTTGCCGTCAATCATCTGGGCGGGGCTGTTCGCTGGCTATCGTCAGAAACACAAAGTGAGCTATTATGCATTTTACACCGAGCGGTGGGCGGACCGAATATCCAAAATCGAACGAAAATAGAACAAGCCAAAGCAGACCAAATCAGGTCTGCTTTTGTATAATAAGGTATGAGAGTTTTACGAGGCGAACCGAGCATAAAGGTACCAGTCTGGGACGCGTACTTTGTGGCGGACATTCCAGAATTTTTATATAAGATTGTGAAGGAGTCGAAGAAGTTTACTTCGGCATATCATCGTTCGCTCAAACTGCTCGAAGTGGATAAGCCGACTTTGGCGTTTATGGAGGAGCAGTGCAAGAAGCACAATATCCCTGTTCGGTTTGAAGGTGAGGACAGACCGTTTCCCGCTTTGCGGGTGTTCGAGGACGACCCCGATTTCAAGTATCAGGAAGACGCGGCGCACGCTCTGGCGAAGATGCCGAATGCATTATTGCAGTTCGGTGTCGGCTCTGGCAAGACACGCATAACTCTATTGGCACTTGAAGAGCGGTTCGCAGTGAATCCCAATTTGAGAGTGCTGGTGGTGACTGGTCTGGCGGCGTTGCAGCAGAATTGGCGCACTGATAGTGATAAGTTCCACCTGTGCGAAGGCAAGATTACAATCACGGGTGTTGGCAGTTCCAAAGAGAGCTTAAAGATGATTGCCGAGGCGAAAGACGGAGACGTCCTTACTGCGAACTTTGATATGCTTTCCAACATCGAACTGCTCAAAGCGTTCGCGGATTTCAATCCAGATATCGTGGTGTTCGACGAAGTTCATATGATTGCGAACATGGGAAACAAGCGAGTGTCTGGCGCGATGCGTACTGAGGGCTTGCACGAGCTTGCGGGTGACCACTGGTCGCTATCTGCAAGCCCTGTTAAGTTCACGCCGTTCGACTGGCGTTCTCTGCTCATCTGGCTGAGGGCACTCAACTCAGAGATGAGTCAGTCTGGGTTCGAAAATTACTACGGGGAGTGGGGTTTCAACTATATGGGGCAGCGTGTCTGCACCGCATACAAGAACCTCGAGTCTTTATTGCCGATTGTGAACTCGGTTCGTCTGGCGTTCCGAGGCACGGAGTTGCCAGAGTTGCAAATCATCGATGTGCCTGTTGAGGACGGGGATAAGCGTTCGCCGCACAACGTTCGTCATTACAACAACTGCATCAATCCCCACAAGATTGATTTCGTGCGTGCAATGGAGAACCAATGCATCGTTGCGTGCAACATCACCAAGCCGTTCAGCGTGTGGACAGACGCCCTCAAAGACGCGGCTGATGTTCGGGTGTTCGATGGGACTTTGAACTTGAAACAGAGGGCAGACCTATTGCACGAATGTCTGGACGGCAATGTGGATGTACTTCTGCTGTCGCTAACGGCTGGCGGGGTCGGTTTGAATCTGGCTGAGGCTTACTCTGATATGGTGTTCATTGACTGTCCGAACTCGCTGGTAGATTTCTGGCAGGGGTACGGTCGAGTTTATCGAATCGGTGCGCGGTCGACAGTTCGGGTGTACAAGGTATACTGCAAGGGCACGTCCGACGAGCTGAAGTGGAAACAGATATATTCTGACTTCAAGGCTCTGCAAATATTCTACGAGTTCTAATCCTCAATAAGCCGTCCACGGTGAGTGGGCGGCTTTGTTATTTTAACATGAGGAGATAATCATGGCTGATAATATTGTTTTTAACGATTTCGACGTGACAGTCGAGATATACGATTCCGTCATTGCAAAGTGGGTGCTTACAGATTACGCGGAGACAGACCCATCGAGTACGGCGTATTTGAGAAACCGAGATTTAATCCAGCAGAAATTAACGGCGGGGACGAACGTTACGATTGACAAAGACAATGTCATCTCGGCTGAGGTTCGTCTTGACCAGATGGAGCAGTTTATCAGCAAGGATTTGCAGAACGAGTTAAAACTCGGCACTGACCAGTTGCTGTATGTCGGGTTCTCTGGTCTGTTGAGAAACGGCGGTGAAGTTGCAACACGCGAGGATTTGCCAGATGCATCCGAGCCGTTCGTAGCCCATATGATTGTTGATGAGGACCTTATTGTATTCGCATACCCAGATGATAGTTTGGGTCTGGTCTGGTTGCCGCTGAGCTTTTACGTGGACATGAATCTCTACGTGAGTAAAGAGGAGCTGATTCCAGAGTTAAAAAAGAAGGTGGATACCGCTCTTTTGGATACCGATGCGGTGTCTAATACGGTTCCCTTGAGAGATGCGGCTGGGCGTTTTAAGGTTGCTGATGGTTCTGAGGCTGGAGATGTTATTAATCTCGGTCAGCTTAATGCCCATAATGACAGCCAAGAATCACACCCCTCTATTTTGAATTCGCTTGAACAGACAAACAAGGATTTGGCGGTTGTAAAATCTGACCTCGAGTCGACGGATGGGAAGGTAGATGCGAATGCAACTGACATTGAGAATCTGTCTGGTCGAGTCAAAACAAACGAGGACAATATTGGTGCGCTCGGCGGTCGTATGACAACGGTGGAGACAAACATCACGTCTTTGGATGGTCGTATGACAACTGCTGAGGCGGACCTGCTTACCAAGGCAACCATTACGGCTCTTAATGATGAGGTTGCTCGTGCAAAGGCAGAAGAAGCGTTGAAGTTGGACAAGACCTCTATCAACGAAAACTATATTACCAATGCGGTGTTTTCTGTTGATGGAAATGGAGTTCAGACCCTCTCTGTCACACTTAAGAATCCTGTGACGGGTGCGGTGTCGACCCTGTCGCGTAACATCACTCTTGCGAGCCAGACCAATGATGGTTTTATGGCAAAGCAGGATAAAATCACTTTGGCTGACATTGTTTTGCGTGTCGGAAAACTCGAAGGGCAGCATGCTCAGTATCTGTACACCGAGAGTGCGAATCCTACGGCGGAGCAAATTAACGCATTTGCAGTTTCGCTTGGTTTTCAGCCACCTTTTACTGGTGTGAGCATTGTGGTGTCAGCAACCAATCACGTGTGGAATTATTATCAAGGTGGCACGGGCTGGAGAGATGATGGATTTGATATCGTGGTACAAGCGACTCTCGAGTTGCTCGGCTTGGTAAAGAGTTCGCTGGAAGATGGAAAGTCTTACGTGGAAGCGGATGGAACGATGTCTATTAACGGGTGGGATACCGTTAAGAGTGACATTGCAAACCTCGCTGATAAGGTAGATTCTGTGGTGTTGTCGGCGGGTACGAATAATGGTACTTTGAAGTTGTCGGTTACCACGGGGAGCGGGACATCGTCAGTTGATAACATTCCAGTTAAGGGGCTTGGTTCTGCGGCATTTCAGAATTCTGATGCGTTTGCTCCAGCCGAGCAAGGGACGCAGAATACGGCGGATATTACGAGTTTGAAGTCGCGTGTAACCACGGCTGAAACGGATATATCAACACTGAAATCTCAGAAAGCAAATATTGCATCGCCAGCCTTTACTGGAACTCCGACCGCTCCAACGGCAAGTACGGCTACCAATAACACTCAGATTGCAACCACGGCGTTTGTTCAGAGCGTAGTTCCTACGTTGAGACCATATGGCACGGCGTTGCCAAAAATGAATGGTACTGCGGCGGTCGGTACTTCGTCTGGGCTTGCACGAGAAGACCATGTTCATCCGTTTGATACTGCGTGTGTTCCAACCACCCGCAAAATAAATGGGTTGGATTTGACGGCGGACAGGAATCTCACGTATGCCAATGTGGGGGCGGCACCGACTGTGCACTCGAGCCCCGCAGCGGATACGTATGGAGGGGGCACTTCCTCTGCGTATGGTCATGTGAAACTTTCGGATAGCGTTGCGCTTGATTCTGGTGCAGACCTCTCTGTGGGTGCATCGGCTAAGGCTGTAAAGACAGTTAATGATGCGGTGGTGAGAGAGGTTTCTGACCGAGAGGCGGCTGTGACTCAGTCTGTGGCGGATTCGAAAGCGTACACCGACCAGGAAGTTAAGAAGGTATCCGATGGTCTTTCCTCTGCGACGGAAGCGCGTGACTTGGCGGCTGGCTTTGCTACGTTTGACCCGACTCTGTTGAGTGGGGTTTCTGCACAGGCGATTGGAAATTCCCAGTTGCTCATCACCTTTACTCCAGTGGTGGATATCACTCCAGATGGAACACCGTATACTTTTTTCTCTGACGCTGAGGCATCAATTATTCCGACGTTAAAATTGAGGTTCGGTCAGGTGTGGGATTATGCAAAGGTTGAGCAGGTGGGGTTCTGCGTGTTTGACCAGGACGGCGATTTGACAATCAACGCCGTAGCGACTTTGTTTGCGGGAACGCAGTATACTCTGCTAGTGTAGAACGCTTTCGACGTTATGGTAATTCAGGAGGCAGTTATGGATTTACTTATTGAACTTTTGAAACAGTACGGGTGGCAAGCGGTTGTCGTAGCGGTGCTTACCATCGTTCTCATAGAGTGCATCAAGCCGCTGGCGCGTAAGGTAATCAAGAAAGAAAACGCGCGGCACACGCTGTACACTGCCCTCAACTACGCATTTTCTTTGGGGCTTTCGGCGGCTCTGGCGGCAATCTTGAAGCGCATCGATGCTGTGTTCACCCTGTATGGCTCTGCCATTCTGGTTGTGAACATCCTTACTCCGATTGTGGTGAACGTTGGTTTACTCAAATGGATTGAGGGGCTGTTCAAGGACATCTGGCAGAAGACCACCGAGGGTGGTGCGTGGAAGAAGGCACTTGAAGACCTCGGCGAGATTTTCGGCATTGATACGAAAATCTTGGACGACGTGGCAACCAAAATAGAAGAGGAATATCTGCCGCTTATACAGGCGGGCAAAGACATTTTCTTTTCCGAGAACAAAGAAGAGCTTATTCTGAATATCAAGCAAAAGTTGGCTGGCTTTATTGAGAACGGCAAACTGCAAGAAGTGGCGGAAGGGCTTTTCGAGAAATTAAAAGACAGCTGGAAAGACAGCAAGGCTATCAAAGAGACCTCGGAGGAGACTAAGGCATGAAGAGAGTATTAAAGATTTTTCTGTGGGTAATAGTCTGTTTTGCAGCCATTACTCTGTCACAAGCCGCGACATTCGCTGGTGTGTGGGAGCTCGAGAAGACATTTCTTACTGGGTTCTGGAACGCCCCAAAAGATTGGATAGGCACGGTGGTTTTGTGGAAGTATGCGGCGGTCGGGCTGTCTGCGCTCGGCGTTATTGTGACGGCGGCGGTTTCGCTGACTCGAAAGGGTTTGAAGAAGAGAAAGCCGAAGCAGCGCAAAGATAAGAGAAAGGAAGAGACGAGACCACCTGAACCACGCAAGTTGAATAACGTGACGGACGGGGGTGTGGTTATGAGCAGCACTGCGAAGACGAGTAATCCTACCAAGTTCACTCGCGTGCCGCCAAAAGAATAATTACATCGAAACATAGGGAAGAGTTCGAGATTGGTCGGACTCTTTTCTTTCACATCGTTATTTTAGATGTAGGAGATAAGTTATGAACAATTTCAATTTGCCATTCGATTTGCCGCCCGCCCCTACTGATAAAAAGAGGATTGTATTTTCGTTCGGCGTGAGCGACTTGGAATTTTTCAAGTGCTTTCCGAGCGACGATTTTCTGGGCACGCAATATGACAGGAATCCAGCGCAGCTGGTGATTGTGTGGGATATCTTTTTGAGACCTTACAACTGTGAGATGCAGTTCTATACTCCAAAGAACCAGCTCTTAGTGTCTGTGCCTGTTCCAAAGTCGGTGAATGTTCCGTACACTATTATTGACGGGATGATTAACGAATGGGTGACCAAAGAGGAGTACGTCAACGTTCAGTTCGTCTTTACTCGTGATGGGCAGTTCGTCAAATCGACGTTGCCTATTCGCATGAACCTTTCGCCCGCAAACAAGCCAGACTACCTCAAAATCATAAAGCCAGTCGAATTTGACAGAATGAAACTGCTCTATGACAAGGCGGTGACGTCGGCGGCTCTGCGGTTTGATGAGAGTGATGGATGGATTTATGACTTCTTTGCTGAGGATGGCACGTTGCGGTTTTCTCTCGGTTGGATTCCTCACGACGTTATCCGAGCGACGGAGCAGTGCCTTTCCGCAAACGAGAAGATGATTGCCCGCGCAAATATCAAGGTACCGACGACGTTCGTATTGCCGCTTGCGGTCGCAGATGGGGTGTCAGTGTCGAAAGATACTACGGCGTATGTTAACGCTTTGGAAGACGCTACGTTCGAGGTGTGGCGTGACAATGGGGACGGCTCGTTTACCGAGGTGATTCCTACGTCAAAGTCGTATAATGCCACTTCTGTCAATATGACGTTGACCGAGGCAATCGACGGAAAGATTCGGGTGTCGTGCAAGTCGGCGCGGTACATTCCGAGCGATGAGAGCGTTTTGCTCGAGTCCATCTATTCTGGAAATGGGTTGATGAACGAAAACGACGGAAACCTCTTTACTAATCAGGAGCTGAAAGAATGAGTGAGATTTTAACAGAGCCATCGAGCCAGAGGGCTGATAATAAGATTTGGGTCTGGCGGTACGGGGATGCTGTCAATACGCCGTTCAAAGTGACTTTTCACAAGAAAGACACGGGTGAGCAGTATTTTGACATTCCAACCACGATGTACGTCCGATTCTTAATCAAGGATGACTTGCGTGATGATACGCCAGTCATTGAAAAGACGTATAAGTTCATCTCGCCGAACGTGTTCGTAGTGGAGCTCTCTACTGAGGAAGTGGTTCAGCTCCGCGCGGGCAAGACGTATCATGTCGGTGTCGCTCTTTACGGCGAAGACGACAATTTTGTTAGGGTGTTGATTGCTGACCTGCCGTTACGCATTGACAAGTCGGCGTTAAGCAATTCGGTGTTCTAACGGTTATTTTATTTAAGGAGCGCACTTATGGAAGGTTCGAAGAATAATTTTGTTGAGAGCATGATTCCGTTAAAGGCTATCAAGTCTGCGGTTGAGCTCCAGCACTCACATGCAAATATGGCGTTGCTGAATTCGCTGACTACCACTGGTTCGCCGATTCAGTATCTTGGCGGCGATGGACAATACCATGATTTTCCAGAGTCGTTCTATGTTGATGCTTTTCTGTTGAAATACAATCAGACCGAGGGGAATGTAACCGCCGCAAAGGATACGAACGGCAACTTGTATATGCAAGCGAAGAACACGTTCGCATCCGCGCTCGGCGGCAGGGTCATAGGCTCTATTGAGCTTGAACGAGAATCTAGTAAGCAGATTAACGTTTCCATCGCAGAGGTGGATGTCAATTCTGGCGCGATTTCCGAAAACGCTATCAAATATATCACTGGTGGTTCGGGTGTTCGTTTGAACTATGCGGACGGCATTTTGTCGCTCGACTTGGTTCAGTCCGAGGCACCATTTACCAATTTAATGGAGAAGCAGACTTCTGCAACGGTCGGTCATGTCGGCGTGTTCGATGCGGCTGGTCGCGTGGTGGATGGCGGCACTCTGCTGTCCAATCTGGTTACTGCAACGCAGTTGGAGAACCATGCAAATAATACGAGTCTGCACGTTACCACGGCGTTGCAAAATTCGTGGACGGCGAAGCAGAATGCACTGACGTCTGTGCAGCTTACTGCGACGAACAGCGGAATTACTGCGGCAAAGGTTGCTCAGTATGACGCGTACGCAACCAACAAACAGTCGGTCGGCGGCAACCTGCCGAATATGAACTTGATTACGGATGCGGAAGGAAATATCACGACGGAGGCTCGGTTCATTCCGAGCACCAAGATAAACACGGTTCCGACGGCAGTCCAAAACAGGGTAGCCACCTTTACTGGAGACGGCAACGTAAAAGACTCTGGCATTATCCTCGGCGCGTTCTCGTCCAATGAGACCGTCAAAGATTATGTGGACAACCTCGTGAACTCGAGTATCACAGGTTCGTCCTATCAGGGCACGTTTACGTACTTCGGTACGCAGGCTCAGGTCGAGTCGGTTTCAGACGCAAAGGCGGGTGATACTGCAATTGTGTACATCGGCTCTATTGATGACTTGGGCGGTCTGTTGCGCGGCGATTATAATGGAACGACTTGGACGTTTTCGGACGTAACACCCGCTCCGTCCAACGGCGCGTGGATGGAGACCGATAATCTGCTGGGCAACGACCCAGTAGTTCCAGGACGTATCCTCGTAAAGATGGACGGGGTGAACCCGCCCGCGCTCGACGTTCGCCCGAACACGACAATGCAGCTTGACAACACCACCATCGGTCTTAACTCTGCTGGTCAGGTTTCGCTGATGATGAGAACACTGTCGAGTGGAAAGTCTGTGATGAACACCATCACTGCGGATAGCATTGCGTATGAATTTACCAACACGGGTGGCACTGATACTTCCAAAACCATCAAGGAAGTAATCGATGCAAATGCGGCGGCGCACGAGCCGAAGTTCTCAAAGAACACTGCATTCAATAAGAATTTTGACACCTCGAGCCAGAGTGCAACCAGCACGATGGTCATCGGTGACAAGGATACGAGGCTTACTAACGCACGTCCAGCAAGTGACGTGTACGCGTGGGCAAAGGCGGCTACAAAGCCGACTTACACGTATACGGAGGTTGGTGCGCTGGGTGCAACTCAAACTGCAGTTGCGGCTACCAAGTTGAAGACGGCGCGTACGGTTCGTGTCGCGTTGAACTCTACATCGGCAGTAAACTTTGACGGAACTGCGAACATCACACCAGGTGTGCAGGGCACGTTGCCTGTCGCGAGCGGTGGTACGGGAGCAAAGACTCTTACTGCTGGATATGCAATCATCGGAAATGGCACTTCGGCGGTATCGTTCCGAGCCGTTACTGACGCGGCTACGAGTGGGAGCATTTCGCTCTTTACTTCTGGCGGTGCGTATACGCTTGCACAGTCTAAGCAGAATGTGATTTCTGTGTCAACTGCTACTCCATCTGCGGTATCTGGAAACCTTTGGTATCAGTTAGCATCTGCAAGCGGCACTGGATTTACCATCAGATATTATAATGGTTTGTCTTGGAGTTATCTGTACCCCGCGATTGACCCAGATTGGAAAGCGCAGGTAGACGCGGTAATTGCAAACGCTGGTGCACCGTATGTGGTTGGTCTGGCGGCTACTTCGTCCACTCCACCCATCTCTGGTTATCCGACCAAGGTGTGGAGAGGCAGTACTGAAGACTACTCAAACTACTCGCAGACGATTGCTTATTCCGAACACGGAAAAGGGCTTGTAACTGTCGGCGGGGTAACTCGGTATTTGCCAAAAGTCAAGATTTACAGCATAAGTTCTGGCAGCGTGTACGAGGAGACGTATGATAGTCCGACGGTCAACATTACGACTGGACTCATCACAGTCTATTCCAACGTGAACACCAGCGCGATTGTCGTTGTCTTTTAGGAGGATTTATGAAAACCAGGAGAGGAGTTGATTCGAAGTCTGTATAGGAATGGTACGGTATATGTACGGCACTGGGTATTATATCGGTACGTATTGGCTGATGGGGTATCCGTACCAATATTCGTCGTTGGTGGTGATGTTCAAAGAAACGTTTGAAATGCCAGATATGTCAAGTCAGCTGGCAAACACAATTCAGTTACATCGAATCGGAAGTGCGACTTTGCGCTGAGTTAATGGAAATAAAACGAGTCGGGAATATTTTTCTCGGCTCGCTGTCTTTTTAATTAAGGACAAAAACGATTCATTAAAGGAGGACGTGATAATGCCTAAAAAAGTATATCGCAGCTTGTTCGACGCCGATGACGTGTACGAAGTCGAGGAACTGACGGATAACCCCGACATTTCCGAGTCTGGTATTGCGGCGGTGAAGACCGAGGATGCGAAGTCCAAGAAAGACGAGGGCGGACCTACGCTCGAGGGTTGCTGGGACGCTATCAAAGACCTGTCGGCGAAGTTCGACGCAGCGTTCGGCACGGGCGGCTCTGCTGGGAAGCCCAAAATCAAGGACGGCAACGAGCCCGCGACGGGTATGGAGGTCGAACCATTGAAAATGGAAATCGACAAGTCAAAGCCTGTCAACGCTCAGGACTCGGACGACGAGGATGTGGACAAGGACGACGAGGGCGAAGACAAAGACGGCGAAAAAGCATCCAAGGATGTGAAGGACGCTTACTCTGGCTTTACTCGTGTCGGCGAAAAGAAGGTCATGGACACCGCGACCGCAACTCAGGTTGCTTTCCAGAGCCGCTACGACAAAGTCGCGAATAAGTAAGGAGAGGAGGAAAGAAAACCATGAGTATGATTTACGGAGCAGATGGATATAAGAAACTGCAAGTCGGCTACGAGACCCAGGTCAACGACACTCTGCGCCGCGCTTACGCGGTAGCGAATTCCGAGACCGACGGCATTTTGCCAGGCGACCTGTTGCTCACTTCGAGTGCGCCCCAGGTCTACACCCGCGCGAAAGCGGCTCTTTCGGGCACGCAGAAGGTTGCGGGCATTGCGTTGGCTACCAACGTATTGCTCGACCCGATGTTCCCGCAGTCGCCAGACGGCAAGGTTGTTTTCAAACCAGGCGTGCGTGGCGCGGCTGTGATTCGCGGCTCGATTGCTGTACCGTTTACGGGCACGGCACCAACCGAGGGCGCGGCTGTGTATTACGATTTCACCAACAGAGCGTTTACTGCCACGGCGGGCAGCAACATTTCCCTGCCAGGCATGCGCTTTACTGGACGCACCGAGGGCAACGTGTCCGAAGTGTACGTCCAGTACATTTAAAGGAAGGAGGAGGTAAAAGAGATGTTAACTCAAATCAATTTGAAAGACCGTCAGATGCATGCATCCTCGTTCCAGTACGACCCTGCGGGCATCAGCGTGTTCGACGCGAGCCCCGCTATGGCAAAGAAACTCGTCAGCGACAGACGTCTGCATGACTCGAACTTTGCATTCGTACAGACGTCGCTTGCAAAACTCCACGAAAAGGTTTACGAACCGAAGTGGAATACCACGTACGCCCAGGATATTCCTGTCAAGGTCGGCGGCGGCTTGGTCGACTTTGTGGAATACTACACGGTCGAGTGGGCTGGTCAGGGCGATGAGACCACTCTGGTCGGCAACAACGTGAACCAGGTTCAGCGTGTGAACGCGAAAGCCAACGCGAACAAGGTGGATGTATTCACCTACGAAATCGCGTACGGGCTGAAGTTCATCGAGGTCGAGAAACTGAACAAGGTCAATTTCACGAAATCGCTCGAAGCCATCTACAAGGACGCAATCGTTGCGGGCTTTGATATCTTCGTCAACAAGATTGCGTATCTCGGCGCGAACGGCAACGACGGTCTGTTCACCAGCGACTCGCGCGTTCCTGTTTCGGTTATTCCCGCTGGCACGCTTGCTCCCGCGAGCACGGGCTTTGCGCAGATGACCGACGGCGAGGTTGTGGCTCTCATCAACGGCATCATCAGCGACTCGCTGATTCAGTCCAACATGAACCTCGCCCTTATTCCCGACAACATTCTTATGCCTGTCGAGGATGCGACCGAGCTTACCAGCCGTTTCAGCACGCTGTATACGGCAACGCTCCGCGAGTTCATCATGGGGCACAACATGGGCATCGACGAGTCCATCGCGGCGGGCGTGGAGAACTACCGTTTGAAACTGAAGGGACGTCCTCAGCTCAGCGGCATGGGCACGAACAGCCACGGTCGTATCGTTGCGTACCGCTATGACGAGGATTTCCTGCGTTTGGATATCCCTTACGCCATCAGCCTGTACATCACTCTGCCCGACATCACCAACGCGGAATACGTTTCGCTGTTCGTGGGTCAGGTTTCGCAGATTCAGATGATGTACAACACGGACGCGGCGGACCTCACGGCACCAATCAAGTACTACGACTTTGCTTGATAGGAGCAAAAAAGTCTAACCAAAATTGTTATAATACTCGTAGAGTTTCCTCTACGAGTATTTTATTTTGGTGGGGTATGAGAATAGAGACTTGTTCGCAGTGCGGAAAAGAGTTTGAATCTACTACGAGTTGTAAGGTTTGTCCAGATTGCAGAAAAGATAAGATTTGCATTGTGTGCGGCAAACCTATGAATTGGAGAAGAGATAAATATTGTAGTAAGAAGTGCGCGGTTATCGGATGGACCTCTAATAAGGAAGCGCATGCAAAGATTTCCGAGTCTGTGAAGTTGTATGAAGCAAGCCTTACTGATGAACAACGAGCAGAGCGTTCAGAGAAGTTGTCTCAGATTCATAAAAAGCGTTATGAAGATAATCCGAGTCTGCTTGAGTCTAAACGAAGGAAGATGTTGGAGCATTGGAAGCGAGATGATGGTGGTCATCGAGAGGCATTCTCTATTGGGTGTTCGGACGCGATGTTTCGGAGGTGGTCTGAGGTTGACAGAATAGATTTTTATCGGGGTGTGTATGGTGACTTGCCAATTGAGACCTTGAAGATGCTTGATGATGAGGTTTTGTTGCAGCAGTACGTGGATAGTTTGCCGATTGAAGATCGTACCGCTAGGGTGGTTGCAACGCGTTTAGGTTTGCCGTTGCACGCGATAGCGTCGCGCAGTGAATATGGTACTTTGAAATTGGAGCGTACTCAAAAGAGTTCGTATGAGACTTTGATTGGTTCGTGGTTACGTGATGAGGGGTTGGTGTTCGAAGCGAGTAACCGTACTGTGTTACATGGAAAGGAGCTAGATTTTTATTTTGAAGACGCTAAGATGGCTATTGAGTTCAACGGCTCTTATTGGCACTCTGTCCAGCAGTTGTCAAAGCGTGTTTCAAATCCAATGAAGTATCATCAAGATAAGTCGTTGGTGTGTCGTGAGAATGGAATACGCCTTATTCATATTTGGGATTGGGAATGGGATGATGAGAGGATACGAGAGAGGATAAAATCTCAGGTTTTAGGTTGTTTCGGTCGTTCGAATCGTGTGTTTGCAAGAAAGTGTATTTTACGCGAGTTGAGTCATTCAGAGTCGGAGAAGTTCTTTAAGCAAAATAGTGAGTTTGGTGCAAAGGGCGGTACCATTGTTACTTTTGGTTTGGAGTTTGACGGAAGAATTTTAATGGCTTATGGAGTTACTTTTAAGCAAACAGGTCGTGGTGGGTATGATAGGACGGCTCTCGAGATAGGTCGTTCGGCAACTGCGTTAAATACGGTTGTTGTTGGTGGTGCAAGCAGATTGATGAGGCACGTTAAGGATTGGGCGAGGAGACATTATCCCAGTGTTAAGGAAGTGCATTATTTTGTTGATTTTGATAAGCATGCAGGTACTTCGTTGGCGGCTATGGGAGGAAGGTTTATTGAGGTTACACCACCGAGCGTTCGAATAATGTTTATGAAAGAATGCACGCTATTCAATAAGACAGGTGACTGTTTTATTCCAAGCGTTGGTAAGGTGTATTCAAGAATGCCACAATATCATTCTGCTGTTAAGCACCAGGATGAGATTGGAAATTTACTGACGTTGGCAAATGCGGGCACTTTGCATTATGTTTTTGATTTATAAGTTTGATTTTGTATATGTAGGTAAGTTCGAAGGAGGACTCAAAAGATGTTGAACAAAATCGGGTATATCAACGGAATAAAATTCGATGAGTTGCAGGCTCACCTATTCTCTATTGAAGACCGAAGCAAATATTATTACTATCCCAAGACGCAAGAGTGTGGATACAAGGCGGGCATCGATGATGACTGTCTTTCCGCTATTTCAAAGGCGCACCAGCATTACAACAGTCGGGCATCTCGCTGGACGTGTGATTTCGGTGACTTTGATGAGCTGTTGACTAAGCAGTTCGGCGGTTACGGAAGCGACCCGAAGAAGGACTACGAGGAATGGTTGCCGAAGAAGATTGATGCGGTTAAGCGTGCGATGGCTCACTACGAAGAGCTTGGAGGCAAGTTGGAAATCGTGGTAGAGACGGGTCGGTTTTACGTACTCAAATACGCGGCTACTCGTTACCTCGCCATTCCGAAAGAGTTCGTGGATGTCGAGCGTGTGAACAACTATGACGACTTTACTGTCGGGGACATAAGCGCGATGCTTTCGGGCGGCAATCCCGTTGACGTGGAAGGCGGTGGGCTTGTGTTGGCGAACACGGAAAGTGCGTTAGGCTTGCCCACAACGGTTCATATGTGCGAGGTAAGAAGCAAGCACGCGGAGATGCAGAAAGAGCTTGAACGTGCCGAGGCTGAGGCGAAAGAGAAATATGAGCTTGCGCGGAAAGAAATGGAACGCAAGATGCAGGAACTGAAAGAGAAGCAGGAGTTGCAGCTTGCGGAACTGCGACAGCGCGTGGACAAGATGAAGGACTCGATTTTCATGTTAGAGCTCAACATTTTCGCGTTGCGTTCATTGTTTGGAGAGACCTTTACTTTGACCCAGTTGAGAAGGGGTAAGACGAGCAACAGTCCGCTGGTGCTTTATCAGAAGTTCAAGTTTCTTGATGAAGAGTTCGCATTGCTGGCGGTGAAGGAGTTCGGCAGGTTCGACGGCAATCACGGAACAACGACCGAGATTTTCAAGAAGCAGTGCGTATTGGACGTGTTCGCTCCGAGTGAGAAATGCATCACGTTTTTCCGCACGTCGAAGGACAAGAAGTACTTCGCATACGATTCTGAAATCGACGGACTGAAAGCGTTGGAATATTACCATGAGAATCAGGTCGGAATGATTATCCGCAATGGCGAGAACATCTGGCTGAGCTTTATTGACGAAGAGGTGTTCGTTGAGGACAATCTGTTCGAGTCGGCGGCTACGTGGGCGGAAGCGGAGAGGAAAATCAAGCCCGACTGGAAAGGTGAATACGACTACAAGAATGATATAATCGAACCAGGAAAAACGAAGTTACGCGACCCTGTCGTAAAGAAGGCAATCGATAAGATGATGCTTTTCTACATTATCGAGGGTCTGGTTCAAAGCACCAACATATTTACTGAGCTGAAAGATGTCAATCTGCGCGTGCCGTCCGATAAGGTCATTTTCTCGTCTGCGGACGCACAACTGACGTCAAATAAATATCCTGATTTCAAGACGTATTTTTCGCAGTGGCGTGATCTCGGCAAGGAGGGTGATGTTCGAATCGGGGACACGATTCTCATCGTTGAACGCGCCGCCGCAAGTCATTATGATTATACGTGGAAGCAGGAAGAGCACCGCTCTCGCGGATATGAAAATCGTGCGCGTGATGC
>ERZ779896.721-NODE-721-length-38771-cov-10.430106_pt1 | contig 38771 bp, 35 predicted proteins | sample MGYA00511067_ERZ779896 | MGnify/ENA primary metagenome ERZ779896 (study PRJEB29588, sample SAMEA2161597) | human gut metagenome | biome: human gut; feature: human-associated habitat; material: faeces | place: Denmark | collected 2008/2010 ... | reverse complement strand
GAGCGCCACCTTGCCAAGGTGGAGGTAGCGAGTTCGAGCCTCGTCATCCGCTCCAGTTCTAAAAGGAATGTTTAATACATATATTTTATTAAGCTTCCGAAAGGTGCTTAGAAAGTTAAGCACCTTTTTTATTCGGTGCCATAGCCAAGCGGTAAGGCGTGGGTCTGCAAAACCCTGATCCCCAGTTCAAATCTGGGTGGCACCTCCAAATTAAAATCCCGAATGCTTATGCGTTCGGGATTTTTTGTGCTTATTTTAATATGGGTTTGATTATAGCTCTTACTTTGTGGAATGTATCTTGGAAGCTGATGCTCACTGCCTTGAGCAAAACTTTTAAGCTTTATAAGTGATTACTTTTTGACAAGGGCTTTGCCGATTTTTTCGATAGCTGTATCTTTTGCAATGATTTTTCCATATTCTCTTAGTTTAGATACGGTTAAATTTCCACCTGAAATTTTTTCTCCATATTCATACAAAAAAGCCTCAAGTCTGCGTGAAATTCCTCGGACAGGCTTTATTATTAAAAAATATCGAGAACCATATTTATATAAATCTGAATGAATGTATTGTATTTTTGACTTATAGACAATAGAAATACACCGAAGCATATCTTCGATTTCTATAAATTCTATTATTGTTGGGCGGGGATTTTTGATTTTATATATCTTTCTTTTGTGAGTTTTCTGTGAAAGAGTGATAAGAAAAAGACAGCCGTTTATATATGGAATGGCTTCTATAAGCATTTTTTTGTTTTTTACGGAAATTCCTGTTTCGTTACTTGCAAATTTTAATAACCGCTGTATCATTTCTTTGACATGAGGGTCGGAAAGTGTCATACTTTCAAATTCAAGCGAAAAGGATTTCATATCATCATCACAGAGTGCAATAAGTATTCGATTGCTATCTATCTGTTCAATAGTCATATCAAGCACCACCGTAGTTTTTATCTATATAATATAATATTAGATAGACAGGCAGTGTGCAAGTGGATATTTAAGGTTGTAAATCATTACCTTGATATATAATTGAACCTCATATTGACAGCAAGGGGATAATGTTGATAAAATTATTTTATAAATGATTTCGGGAGGAGAGATGATGTTGAATAAAGGTGCAATTTTTGATATGGACGGTCTGATGATAGATTCTGAAAAAATCGTCCTTATGGGCTATGAGTTCGCTATGAACAAGTTTGGCTATGGTAAGGAAATTCTTAATTTGGCTAAGAGCTGTATAGGACTTACATATGATGATACACGCAGAAAATTTAATGAAGGAATGGGCAAAGGCTTTGATTATGACAGCTTTAAGCCTAATGTTTCTAAATTTGTGCATAATTATTTCAGGACAAATGGAGTTTCTGTAAAGAAAGGACTTTTTGAGCTTTTAGAGGCTTTAAAGCAAGAGGGTTACAGACTTTGTGTTGCAACCTCTACAAGGGAATCTACGGCAAAAGAGGAGCTTATTGATGCGGGAATACTTCCACACTTTGAGGACTTAGTTGGTGGAGATAACATAAAGAATGGAAAGCCTGCACCTGATATATTCCTTGAGGCGGCAAGAAGAATTTCTGTTGAGCCTGAGAACTGCATTGTATTTGAGGATTCTATAAATGGAATTAAGGCGGCTTATAATGCGGGAATGAAGCCTATTATGGTGCCTGATATGGTAGAGCCGACAGAGGAAATTCTTCCTATGATTTATAGGCGTTTTAAGAGTCTTGATGAGGCTATTCCGCTTATTAAGGGTGAATTGAAGTGAAAATTCTAAAAGCTATATTCGGCTATAAGAGATTATTTATTGGATTGCTTGCTCCAATAGCCTTTATTTTAGTCTTGATTGCAAAAAATAATTCCGCCTTTGCGGAATGGTATACAGTTAATATCTATCATTATATATCGCAGGCTTGGAATTTTCTTTCAGCGTTGTTGCCGTTTTCACTTGCGGAATTTATAGTGGTTATGCTTGTTCCGTTTGCCTTAACTTATATAGTGGTTTCTATTGTGAAAATTATAAAGAAAAAGGGAAGTAGGGGAAAAACAGCATATAAAGCATTTTTGAATGTTATCTGTGCAGTAAGTCTTGTATTTTTTCTGTTTATAACGAATTTTGGAATTTGCTATTACAGAAATACTTTTGCGGAAACAAATGGTATAGAAATTCGTGAGTCCACTGTTGATGAGCTTTATTCTTTATGCATAGACCTTGCGAAAAATGCGTCTAAGGCTCGTGAAAATCTTTCTGAAAATGATGGAATTATGACACTTACAAGCCTAAATGAGGCAAAGGCTGAAACTCAAAAAGCTATGAACAGCTTGTATGAAAAATATCCAACTATTTTTGGCGGATATTCAAAAGCGAAATCTGTTATGCTCTCTGAATTGATGTCATATACTCAGATAACTGGAGTCTTTTTTCCATTCACATTTGAAGCTAATGTAAATGTAGCTGTGCCTGAATTTAGTATACCAGCAACAATGTGTCACGAGCTTTCACATCTAAGAGGCTTTGCGAGAGAGGACGAGGCTAATTTTATAGCTTATCTTGCTTGTATAAACAGCGATAATGCAGAGGTGCAATATTCGGGGTATATGCTTGCTTTTATTCATTCGGTAAATGCGTTGTATAGCTCTGATGTAGAAAAATATCAGGAGGTTTTCAGTTATTTGAGCGACAAGGCTAAGTCTGATTTGAACGCAAATAACGAATATTGGGCTAAGTATGAAACACCTGTTGCTGAGGTGGCATCAAGCATAAATGATTCATATCTTAAAGCTAATTCTCAAGATGACGGAACTAAAAGCTATGGCAGAATGGTAGATTTACTTTTGGCTTATTCAAGGAAATGACTGAAAGGAAAATTTTTAATAAATATATAAGTAAAAAGTGTAGAAAAGAAGATATTTATGCTTAAATAGAAATATGGAAAGTATGAAAATACCATATTACATTATATAGAATTATAATTTAGCTTATATTTATCATACTCTTTTTTGACTACACCCGAAAGCAAGACAATGGCAATCATATTTGGTATAGCCATAAGTCCATTGAAGGTATCGGAGATTTCCCAAACAAGGTTGAGGTTGAGTATACAACCAACAAAAGTAATAAGAGTATAGACGATTCTGTATGAGCTGATAAAGCGTCCGTTTGTCAGATACTCAACAGAGCGTTCGCCGAAATATGACCACGAAACAAGTGTCGCTACTCCAAAAAGTGTTATTGAAAGCGACATAAAATATTTTCCAAAAGTACCGAAAACGCTTTCAAAACAGTAGGAGCTTACTGCAACAGCATCGAGGTTTGTCTTGTGGGAGCCTGTACAGATTATGCACAGAGCCATAAGCGTACACAGAACAATAGTATCAACAAAAACCTGAAATATGCCCCACATTCCTTGCTTACAAGGATTATCAGTATCAGCAGCTGCATGAACTATCGGCGAGCTTCCTAAGCCCGCTTCATTAGAAAATACACCTCTTGAAATTCCGTATTTTAAGGCTCGTGACATTCCATAACCCATAAATCCACCAGCCATAGAGCTTATATCAAAGGCTGATGAAAAAATTTCCCCGAATGCTTCGGGGATTTTTTTAATATTTATGAATACAACAATCAATGCTCCAAGAGTATAGAGAATTGCCATAAAAGGCACTATTTTTGCTGTAAATGATGATATTCTTTCTATGCCGCCAAATATTACAACTCCGACTAAGGCTGTCAGAAATGCTCCTGTTACAACAGGTGAAACATCGAAGCCGACTTCTAATGCTCCTGCAACAGCATTGGATTGAGTCATATTTCCCATTCCAAGAGAGGCTAATGTACAAGCTATTGCAAAAATAGCCGCAAGCCATTTGCAGTGCAATCCGTTTTTTATATAGTACATAGGTCCGCCGACATATTTGCTGTTTCTTGTTTCACGATATTTCACACCGAGAACATTTTCGGCAAATATGGTTGCCATACCAAAAATGCTTGAAATCCACATCCAGAATATAGCACCCGCACCGCCAAGTGAAATGGCACTTGCTACACCCACGATATTGCCTGTACCTATTGCGCCAGCGAGAGCGGTTGCCATAGCTCGAAATGGTGTTATTTTGCCTTTTTCGGCGGATTTATTTTCGTTGGAAAAAAGTGAGCCGATAGTTTCCTTCCACCAAAGCTTGAATTTGGTTATTTGTAAAAAGCCAAGTCTGAATGAAAAAAATATTCCAATCAAAAGTAATGCAACTAAGGCAACAGGTCCCCATACAACTGAATTTATAGCATGGTTTATTTTTACGACAAATTCCACAAACTCACCTTCTACAAAACATTTATAATTTATATGCTTGTATATAGATGAGTATGTTATTTGAATATAACTATGTATTTTGAGAAAATTTAAATTTGCAAAAAAATAGGCGAATACTTTTACCTTGTAATTAAGGGGAATTGTATTCGCCTACTTGGTTTAATTATAATTCTTCGTCGCTAAGTCCTCGGCTAAGAGATATATTAGTAACAGAGTCATCTTTAAAAATAAACATTATAACATTTTTATCTATTTCATAAGATGCCATATTTTCATCAGTGACTTTACCATATATTTTAGCTACATTATCCTTAGATGCACCAACTTTAATTCCGTTTGCGGTAGACGCATCTCCAGGACCACTTATGGAAACATCAGCTACATACTGCTTTTTATCTTTAAGGTAAGCATAAATAGTCATATTATCATATGTATAAGAATATGATTCTTCGGAGTTTTCTTCGTCGGCTTCAATTGTTTCTTTATGGTCTGGTTCACCGAGTTTTTCAAGGAGTGGTGAAACCTCCATATCAATCTTGATTTCTATATTGTTATATTTGATTGCAGCGATTTTTTCTGTTTTTGTATTTTCTTTAGAATCGTTGCTTTTTGATGTTGTACTTTCGGATTTAGAGGACTCTTTGCTGTTTTCTTTTGAAGTGTTACTTTCTGATTTTGAAGAATTTTTGGATTCTTCATTGTTTGCTTTACTTTCATTGGTGCTTACTGTTGAAGAATTTGAAGATGTTGTAGATTCTGTTGATGTGTTGCTTGGGGAATTATCAGAATTACCTGAGCAACCTGCCATAATAGCAGCAGCCAGTGCGGCTGTTAAAATTACTACTGTCATTTTTTTCATATTACCTCTCCTTTAAAAATTAGATGCTATTAAATTAATAATTATATTATACACTTAAACTGCATTAAACTTTATGCTTTTATAGAATAAATTATAAGTAATTTAATGAATATTTTAAATAGCTATATTAAGAATTGACAATCTTATTTTAATTGAATTGATGTTTTATAGTCAGAGTGATAAGTGTTTGCTTGATAATTAATTATTGATTATGCTATAATTATATAAAATATCTTTAAGGGGAGAGGTTCTCTTGCTTAATAAAAATCAAATATATAAAACTGAAATAACTGGACTTACAAGCGAAGGAAACGGAGTATGTCACATTGATTCTATGGCAGTTTTTGTACCAAATACCGCTGTTGGTGATATTCTTAATGTTCGAATTGTGAAGGTATTAAAAAAATATGCTTTTGGAATTGTAGAAAATATTATTACACCATCATCTGATAGAATTACATCGGATTGCCCCATAAGCTTGAAATGTGGTGGATGTATGTTCAGGCATATCAGCTATGAGGCGGAATTGAATTATAAACATCAAAGAGTTTGTGATGCTATAACAAGAATAGGTGGAATAGATGGTTCACTGGTTGGAGAAATTATTCCATCAGATAGAATAACGGCTTATAGAAATAAAGCACAGCTTCCTATTGCTTATGATAAAAATGGAAATATTACTGTTGGTTTTTTTGCACAAAGAAGTCATAGAGTTATATCTGTTGATAATTGTTTACTACATTCAGAGGCATTTAACCCTATAATTGACTGCTTTACTGATTTTGCAAATGAATATAAGCTTACTCCATACGATGAGAAATCGCATAGTGGACTTTTGCGTCATCTGTATATGCGTCATGCAATGGAAACAGACGAAATTATGGTGTGTATCGTAATAAATGGCAAGAAACTTCCACACGAAAATGAACTTTGTGAAAGGCTTATTGCTGTGGAAAATCGAATAAAGACGATTGTTATAAATATAAATTGTGATAAAACTAATGTGATTACAGGAAAAGAATGTAGGACTATTTTTGGAAGTGGATATATTACAGACAAGCTTTGTGGACTTTCATTTAGAATATCTCCTTTGTCATTTTATCAGGTTAACCGCTCTCAAGCAGAAAAGCTTTATACTATAGCAAGAGATTTTGCAGAGCTTAAACCAGATGAGACCTTGCTGGACCTTTACTGTGGAACAGGTACCATTGGCTTGACTATGGCTGATAGTGTAAAAAGACTATATGGTGTTGAAATAATTCCACAAGCAATAGAAGATGCTAAAATTAATGCAGAAATTAATAATATTAAAAATGCAGAATTTTTCTGTGGAGATGCCTCTTTAGCAGCAGAAAAATTGGCACAACAAGGTATAAAAGCTGATTGTATAATTATAGACCCTCCAAGAAAAGGCTGTGATTCTACACTTATTAATACAATATCAGAAAAATTTTCTCCACCAAGAGTAATATATATATCATGTGACCCAGCTACACTTGCTCGTGACCTAAAAATTTTTAATGAATTAGGTTACTCTGCTTTTAAAGTTATACCTGTGGATTTATTTCCAAGAACAGGGCACGTTGAGACATGCGTTCTTTTGGGTAGGAAAATAGTCAACGATAAGAATGTTGAATATATGCACGTTGATTATGAGCTGGAAGATGCTGAATACCTACGTGGAATCAAGGGTTCTGCGACTTATGCAGAAATCAAGAAATGGATTAAGGAACAGTATAATGTTTCTGTATCATCGTTATACATTGCTCAGTGTAAGGATGAATGCGGCTTTGAGAAGCGTGAGAACTTCAACACAGGAGCCGAAGGTCATAGGGTGCCGAATTGTCCAGAGGAAAAGAAGAAATTGATTCTGGAAGCATTTAAGCATTTCAAAATGATATAAGGTAATAAAGATTGAAAGACCGTCCGTGTGGGCGGTCTTTTTTCTATGCTGTGAAAAAAATTTTTGAGCTGGATGTGTTGATGGGTAACACGTTTAAAGAAAATAGTGAAAAGTTGGGTAGGAAAGTCTTGAAACAAATGGATTGAGATGATAAAATGAAATAAATCGAAACAAATACAAGATAAAATGGAGGTTATAGATATGGCAGGTACAGCAGGAGTTCCTTTAAAGGACCGTAAATACTTAACCGTGAAAGATATGTCAGCTCACATGGGATTAGGTATCATTATGATAAAAAACATTATCAAGGGTGGGAAATTCAAGGATTATATCACCGTTGGTAAATCAAACAAAGTTATGATTGACCGTGAGGCTTTCGAGAAGTGGGTCGTTGAACAAGGTCATATTCAATAAATTACATAAAAAAATAGCAACTATGATTGGTGGTCATTGTTGCTATCAAGGAAGTCAGTGCTAAGACTTCAGTTCTTCTTCATTTATGCTCATATATTAGCATATTTTGGCACTGACTTCAATAGGAAAACGTAGATTTTATACAGAAACTTATAGAAGGGAGTGCTAATTATGGCATCAACAAAAGATTTAACAATTAAAAGAGTTACAGATGATTATTTAGATTCAATTGATATTCACAATCCACCGGCACCTGAGCAGGTGGCGTATGATATTATTGCGCTGGAGAGAAATGAATTTGATTTGTACAATTCAGCTGCAATGAAGAATGCTAAATGGAAGATTCAGGACAGGTTGTTACCAGTTCAGATTGCGGAAATCATGGTTCGCTTGCATAACATTGTAAGAATCGAATCTTTTCCTCGCTGTGAATCTGAATATACGTTGCTCGGTATTTATCAGTATGATGGAGAAGACGAAGGTACTTACGTGACGAGTGAGGATGCTTTTTACGAGATTGCTAAAAAGTATTGCTATGGCTTGTCAAAACATGAAAAGGAAGAATTGTTGTCAAATATCAGAGAGGTTGCACCGAGAGTACAGCCGTGCAGGGAGCCGAATCTGATTGCTGTCAATAACGGAATCTTTAATTATGATACAAAGCAGCTGATGCCATTCAGTCCTGACATGGTTTTTATGTCAAAATCAAGAGTTGACTACAATCATGCTGCTCAGAATATTGTTATTCATAATCCGATTGATGGTACAGATTGGGATATTGACTCATGGATGGATGCGTTATCCGATGACCCGGAAGTCGTACAGGTGTTGTGGCAGGTGCTGGGTGCAATCATTAGACCAAATGTACCTTGGGAATTGTCAGCATGGTTCTATTCAGAATCTGGTAATAACGGTAAAGGAACATTGTGTGAGCTTATGCGTCAGTTATGTGGTGAAGGAACTTATGCGTCTATTTCGTTATCAGAGTTCAGTAAAGATTTTGCTCTGGAACCTTTGACACATGCATCAGCTATCATTGTTGATGAAAACGATGTTGGTACATACATTGATAAGGCTGCAAACTTAAAGGCTGTAGTTACAGGTGATGTAATCCAGATTAACCGTAAGTTTAAGCAGGCGATTTCGTATAAATTTAAAGGGTTCATGGTACAGTGTCTGAATGAAATGCCACGTATTAAAGATAAGTCGGATTCATTCTACAGAAGACAGCTGTTCATCCCATTTGCAAAATGTTTTACTGGTGCAGAACGTAAGTACATCAAGTATGACTATCTGCATAGAAAAGAAGTGCTTGAATATGTATTGTTCAAAGTACTGAACATGAATTATTATGAGTTGTCTGTTCCAGAATCATGTAAGGATGCATTACAGGAATATAAAGAGTTCAATGACCCTGTAAGACAGTTCATGGCTGACATTATGTCTGAATTACAGTGGGATTTGGTGCCATTCACGTTCTTGTATGATTTATACAAGGCATGGTACAAGAAGAACATTGGACAGGATAAGTCAGCTTTGAAATCAAAGCAGGTATTTACAAAGGATGTGCTGAGAGTTTTGTCAGAATATCCTGAGTGGGATTGTCCTGATAGATTAAAACCATACAAGCCAGCAGATAAGATGAGCAAACCTGAATGGTTGATTGATGAGTACAAGTTGGAAGACTGGTACAGTAAGACATACAATGGTCCTGACAGAGCGAAGAAATGTTGTCCAACATTAAAAGCAACATACACAGGAATTATTAGATTGTAATATAAAGTGGTAGTACAGAAGATGTGCTATCACTTTTTTTGTATGTTTTTCTATTTTTTCGAGCTTTGGTATAAAAACCGGTATAAAAACTTTTTATACCGAAAAACGGTTTTTTCACTGTATGATGAAAATATTATCAATTTCTTTGTATCATAATGATACTATGTGCTGGTTTTTTAGCATTTTACGGTGAATACAGGACATGTAGAACACATGATTTACACATACTATCATTATGATATTATGTGTAATTTGGATAAATCCGTTGATATGTAATGGATTTGTATTTAGTGTAGACTAAAATAAAAATGTTATATATATGTTTTTTAAAAAACGTGCTACAAAACACATAAATCCTTTACCCAGTACTGGATTTATGCGTAGCACGTCGTTTTTTTGTCTGCTACATTTTTTAGCTTCTGTATTTTCAATGGTCAGTAACATCTATCATCACATTCTTTTTCTGTATGCAGTTAGCAGAACAATTGAAAACATATCGTTTAACACGCCGTATGACGTCACCACGCGTATAAAATCACTAATCTGTAAAATTACTCGATTTTATACGAAAATCTTCACTACGCGTTCATACGGCATCTTAAAACGCTATATCCATAATTTCTTGTATTGCTACAGGTAACTGCATGGTCTATAATAAAATCTATAAACACAAAAGAAAGGAACCTATCAAACATGAAACGACGTCACTATAAGCTGTACAAAGTAAGAATTTTGTTCATTTACGTTTCACATCCGCTCCTGACAGGCGGTCCATTCTCGATGAACGGTATTATCGGTGTGGCTGGAAATGTGAATCTGAACGAAGACCAGTTGAACTATCATTTCACACAGATAATTGAAGAATTGTTGCATTCAGAGCCAGCGTTGGAAGAATATTCTGATTTCAAGGATTTGCAGGTGTACAATGAAGGTGTGATTGAAGCTGTGCCGCAGGATACTATTGATGATACGCCAAGGATGCATTTCCAGGCAGGTCTTGCAATCACAACAGATGATTGCATAGTAATCTTATAATGCTGTGTATTACACGAAAAAAATAATCCCTACTCGTCATGAGTAGGGATTTTTTGTTTACTTACTTACTGAGCTGACCTTTGGTAGCCATGTATACACGTGCATTGCTCCAGTCTGGATGAGCTGCTCTCATGTTTCTGTAAACCTTCTTAAAAGTGTTCTTTGCTTTGTTCCATTCTTTTGCTGTCATAATCGTAATCTCCTTTTCTTTTTTGTGTATGATTAATCTTTGATTATTTTCACAATGAAACCCGTTAGACTGCGTAAGCAGTATTTGTAAAAGACCATTGTCAGATGGTCGGAAGAAGACCGAAGGTAAGAAAGTTTTGTTGACAATCAGTTAAGCAATTCAAAATACATCATCTGATGCCCTGTACGGCTTCATGGTGAGCATAAAATATCAAACGTGTAAAATTATGCGATTTTCTCTAAAATCTTCATCACGCATGAAATTTTGATGTTATATGACCATATACAAAAAATAATCCCACAGAGCGTATTTGCTCCGTGGGGTGTATGGCGTATTATCTGTATGACCATCCCAGTTTTTTCATTTTCCAGACAAGTCTGGCTCTTGCAATGTTTTCACGCTGTTCTTTGCTTTCCTCTGGGAATTCACGATTTACAGATGGCATCATCTGTTCAAGATTTGTTTTGAAAACTCTGTTTGCACGTGGAAAATCTCTGAACTGCCATGGATTTGCAAGAACGATGGTTGTCTGTTTTTCTTCTTCTGTAAGATTTTCTAAGATATTAAGCTGTTCGATTGCGGATGCTGCTTTGATGTATGTCATAATTCTAATCTCCTTTGTATGTATAAATCATGTGATAATATTTCAATTTTACAAAATGACACCCGTCAATGCGGCGTAGACGCATTTTTTACAATCCTGCTCACAGGATTGATTTTGTTTTGTTGGCAAAATCATAAAATTCATATTGAAAAACGCACGTTTATGTGCTAAAATGCGTTTATAGGGTAGGAAAACAAAAACAAGTTGCGTAGCAGATAGCTTGATTTTGTGTGAATACTCTTGTCACTCCTTGTATGGGAGTGTGAATTGAAATTCTTGTCATTATTACGATTTTTGTACTGTTGTCACTCCTTGTATGGGAGTGTGAATTGAAATCTTTCAGAAACTTTGAGTGTAAAAAACACCATGGGCAAAACATGGCACATAAATTGGTCAAATTTTGCCCATAATTTGCACCATATTTTTCCCATCAAAATTTTTTGAACAATCTGCTGAAAATGCAGTTTTTATATATTCAATATTCATTTTGTAGATATTTTATAACTACAAAATATCTACTTGATATATATTCTTATATTCCCTTTTAAAACCCATGGATTTTTCCATGGGAATTTTTTGTGCCATAAATTGGTCCTATTTTGCCCAAAATATGGCACATGTTTTGCCCAAAATTTTCCCATCATTTAAAATCATGATTTTGTGATACACGATGAAATTGGCATACGCTGTATTTTGGGTAGGAAATTTCATGTATTCTATTGCAATTCATATCTGTATCTATTATAATATTTATAGATATTCAGTAGATACAAAATATCTATAAAATAGATACAACATATATAAAAGGAGTGATTTACATGAAAACAGTAGTGTTCGTATCCGAGAAAGGCGGGGTAGGAAAGACCAGACTTTCCGATGAATTGTATTATTACTATACAAGACAGAATGTTCCTGTGTCTTTGTACAGCTTTGATGGACAGTACAAAAATCGTAATAATGACAAGAAGGTAGACAATCCAACCGTGGCAGTTGTAGATACACCGGGTAGAATTATGGATGATAAGACCATCCAGACTGTACAGGGTGCAGATGTGGTTGTGATTCCAGTGCGACCTACAGGTGGCAATATTGAATCGTTCACACGTACCGTATCTCTTGTAAAGAAGAATACGAACTGTCCGATTATTGTTGCTGTTAACGGTGTCAATAGATTTACTGCATCTGTATCCTTTATGGAATGGCTTCAGAAATACAGACAGAAAGAGCATTTGGATACTGTATTGACCATTCCACAGTCAGAAGTTCTCGTTCAGGCTGAGAACTGTCGCTGTTCTGTTAATGATATTAACAAGCATTCTCCAGCAGCACAGGCTGTAAACAACTTGTGTTCCGAAATCAGCTATCTTGCCAAGGTGCCTGTACAGCAGCAGCCGAAGGCAAAGAAGAGCAAGAAACTGATTGCAAAATAGATATTCAGTATCTATAATATAGATATGTAATATTTATTTTTAGACGAACATACAGAAGTAAGGAGATGATTGAGATGCCAAGAGCAAAAAAGAATATGACAAGTCTTTTAGACAGTTTTGAAAGCGATACAGAAAAGGAACATGATGCAGCGGTGACAGCAGCGGTGAAGACACCGAAGAAATCATCAACAAAGTCAAATGGCGGCGATGCAAGAGCAACAGCACTTGTATCAATGACAGTTGCAGAAAAGGAACGTCTGACAACAAAGGCAAAGGCGCACGGCTTGAGCCTGTCTGCGTTTTTCAGACTGGCTGCTGATGAGTACATGAATACCCACAATTGGTAATGTATGAATAGATATGTTGAGTGGAATCCGCAGCAGCAGTAGCCGATTTTGTGGGTATGTGGGTAACTCGGAGAGTTATCCATATATCCATCAAAATAGATATAGAATATATATCGTGTAGATATTAAATATATAAGAAAGGAAGGAGCATACCAAAGTATGGCACATACTTCTGAATACGAAGTTGAAGATATTTTCATAGACCGTTTAGAAGGTATCGGATACAGATTCATAAAATTAGATAACTATGATGATGTGCTTGCCAATTTCCGTGAACAGCTTGCAAAGTTCAATGCAAAGAAGCTGGCAGAAAAAGGACATGATGCATCATTTTCAGATGCTGAGTTCAACCGCATTATGATTCATGTAGATAATCATTCTGTGTATGAATCAGCAAAGATTCTTCGTGATAAATATGTGTTACAGCTGGATAATGGAGAATCAGTGTATATTGATTTCTTTTCAGGCGATACAGATAGAAATATCTATCAGGTAACACATCAGGTTACAATGGACAAGGCACACAAAGACGATGTAGTGTATAAGAATCGTTATGATGTGACTGTCCTCATCAATGGTTTACCGCTTGTACAGATTGAATTGAAACGCCCCGGCGTGGAAATCAACGAAGCAATCAACCAGATTAACAGATACAGAAAGTTTTCTTTCAAAGGTATTTTCAGATATTTGCAGTTGTTTGTAGTCAGTAATTCTGTACAGACAAAGTATTTCTGTAATGAGAATGAGATGGTGGATGGTCAGTACAATCCAATCCTGAAATCTCTTGTATTCTTCTGGACAGATGAAAAGAATACACGTATCAATGACCTGAACACATTCACAGGTGAATTTTTCCGTAAATCCGCTATTACAGAGATGATGGATAAATACATGGTCATTAAGACCACGGAACCTGTATTGATGGTCATGAGACCATATCAGATTTATGCTGTAAAGGCTGCAAAGAAGCGTGTACTGGAAGTAAATCAGGATGGTTATGTATTTGCCTGTACAGGTTCAGGAAAGACATTGACATCATTCAAGCTGGCACAGCTTTTGCGTGATGAATCAATGGTAGATTTGGTCGTATTCCTGATTGACAGAAAAGACCTGGATGACCAGACCGTTGATGAATACAACAGTTTTGAAAAAGACTGTGTAGACAATACGGACAGCACCGCTGTACTTATCAATATGCTGAAATCATCTGAGAAAAAGATGATTGTCACAACGATTCAGAAGATGGCAAATGCCGTCAAGAATCCGAAATATGCAGCTGTAATGGATGCATACAAGGATAAGAAGGTTGTATTTATCATTGATGAGTGTCATCGTTCCCAGTTCGGAAAGATGCATGGTCAGATTGAAAAGCATTTTGAAAGAGCAAATTATATCGGATTCACTGGAACACCGATTTTTGAGAAAAACAAGGGTGCGGATGGTCGTACCACAGCTGATATTTTCCATGCAGGAGATAAGCTGGATTCATGCCTGCATAAATACATGATTAAGGATGCGATTGCAGACGGTAACGTGCTTAGATTCTCAGTAGAGTATCAGCGTACCATCTTTGCAAGGAATCTTGCTGTAAAGGGTATCGACCCGGAACAGCTGGATGACCCGGAATACTGCAAGCGTCATAAAATCGACATGGAACCTCTGTACCATGATGATGAGCGTATTGCAGGCATTGCAAAGCATATCTTCGAGCATCATGAGCAGCATGTACATCCACAGGGCAAGGATATTTATACAGCACTGTTCGCAGTGGATAAGATTCAGACCCTTGGAAAGTATTATGACGAGTTCAAGAAGCTGAATGATGCAGCACCAGATGATAAGAAGCTGAAAGTGGCTGCAATCTTTTCCTATCAGGCAAATGAAGATATGGACGATGGTGCAGATGAACATTCACAGGAACTTCTTGACCGCTGTATGCAGGATTACAATGCTTTATACAATACAGCATTTACGATTGATACATTTGATGCATACAGAAAAGATATTGCAAAGAGATTGAAACAGAAGGATTTACCGCAGGTTGATATTCTCTTGGTAGTCAATATGTTCCTGACCGGATTCGATGCAAAGCCACTCAATACGCTGTATCTGGACAAAAATCTTATCTGGCATTCACTTGTACAGGCTTATAGCCGTACAAATCGTGTAGATAAGGTCACAAAGCAGTTTGGACAGATTGTATCTTATCGTAATATCAAGCAGTGGCAGGATGATGCATTAACCTTGTTTTCAGGAGACGGAGACCCGAACGAGTATCTGTTGGAGAACTATGAGTATTATCTGAACCAGTGGGTGAATCAGGAACCTGTACTTAGAAAGATTGCACCTGACGTAGATGCTGCCGGACAGCTCAAGTCAGAAGATGAAATTCGTATGTTTATCATTGCGTTCCGTTCTATGGCAAAGACCCTTGCCACTTTGAAGACTTTTTCAAAGTTTGACTGGGCTGACCTTGCAGTAGTCATGGATGAAAATGAATACGAAGGATTCAAGAGCTGGTATCTGTATTACAAGGACCAGACACACAATCCGAATCCGAAAGTACCTGTGCCGGTAGATGTGGATTTTGATATTGAGCTTGTCCGTACTGACCGTATCAATGTCGTGTATATCCTGAATCTTTTGAAAAATGCGAATACTCACGACAAGACAGAAGAAGAAAAGCAGCAGGATGTTGATTTGATTCTGCGTGAGATTGAGCGTTCTGATAATGAATCGTTAAGACTCAAAAAAGAGGTCATGAGACAGTTCATTCTGACCAGATTCTATGATTTGCCAGAGGATGCAGATGTAATGGAAGCATTTACTCAGTTCGAGAAAGAGCAGATGAAGGCTGACATGGAAGAATTTGCGTTTGATAACAAGATTGATTACATGATTGTATCAGAACTGTTTACGGAATATGTATTCCACGGTACGATTTCAGATGATGATATTCGTAAGAGATTGACAGCATACAAGCTGGGTCTTCTGAAAATGACGAAGCTGACGAAATCAGTGAAGACATTTGTAACAGAGACCTATAAAAAATACAAAGCAGAGGGAGAATAATTATGGCAGATACAAATACATATCAGGCACAGGCGAATGAGCTTTCTCAAAAGCTCTGGGCGATTGCCAATGAATTACGAGGACAGATGGATGCCAGCGAGTTCAAGAATTATATTCTTGGAGTAATTTTCTATCGTTATCTGTCAGAACGTACAGAGATGTACATGGCAGAAATCCTTGAAAATGACGGTGTGACATACGAAGAAGCATTTGCTGATGATGATTACAGACCTGTTGTAGAAGACTGGTCTTTATCCAAACTGGGATATGTTATCAAGCCGGAAAATCTGTTCCGTAACCTGATTCGTAAGATTACAAAATTTGAGAATGATGCTGACAAGTTCAGCGTAGAAGATTTTGAAAAAGCAATCAATGACCTTGTAGGTTCTACAATGGGGCATGAATCCAACAAAGCATTTGATGGATTGTTCAATGATATGCGTTTACAGGATGCACGTCTTGGAGAGACAGTGGCAGACCGTACAGATATGATTGGTCGTGTCATGGTCAAGGTCTCAGACATTGACTTTGATTTACAGGATTCTCAGTTTGATGTACTGGGTACAGCATATATGATTCTGATTGGTCTGTTTGCTTCAGATGCCGGGAAGAAAGGTGGAGAGTTTTTCACACCTGCCGGACCGAGTAGACTTTGTGCTACACTTGCATCCCTTGGACTGGACGAAGCAAAGACCGTCGGTGACTGTACCTGCGGTTCTGCATCCATGCTGTTAGAAGTTCAGAAGCATTTGACCACACATAAAGTTGGTCATTTCTATGGACAGGAGCAGAACGCTACAACATACAACCTGTCAAGAATGAACATGATTATGCATGGTGTGGACTGGCAGAACTTTGATATCTACAAAGGTGATACGCTGAAAGATGATAAATACGGTGATGATTTGAAGCTGACTGTACAGGTTTGCAATCCACCGTATAGCTTGAAGTGGACAGCTGATAAGAAATTTGAGGATGACCCACGATACAGCGGAGCTGGAAAGCTGGCACCGAAATCTGCTGCTGACCTTGCCTTTGTAGAACATATGATTTATCACATGGATGATTCTGATGGTCGTGTAGCTGTACTGTTGCCACATGGTGTATTGTTCCGTGGTGGAGCAGAAGAAGCAATCAGAAAATATATCATCAAAGATTTGAACCGTCTGGATGCTGTTATCGGATTGCCTGCAAATCTGTTCCATGGAACAGGTATTCCAGTGTGTATTTTGGTGTTAAAGAGCAAGCGTAATGGCAATTCCGGCAATATTCTTTTCATTGATGCAAGCAAGGAGTTCAAGGCTGGAAAGAACCAGAACATATTGGAACAGGAGCATATTGATAAGATTGTAGACGCTTATGCAAAGCGTGTAGATGTAGATAAATTTGCTCATGTAGCAGATATGAAAGAGATTGAAGACAATGGCTATAACCTCAACATTCCACGATATGTTGATACATTCGAGGAAGAAGAACCTGTTGATTTAGGTGCTGTAAAATCAAAGATTCAGACACTGGATTGTGAAACAAAAGCAGCGATTGATAAGGCTGAAAGTTTTATGAGACAGCTTGGACTGTAAAGGCAGGTGGCGTGTATAATGATTGCTTTAAATATAGTTACAATCATTGTGAGTGTAAGTAGTATTGTTATCAATGTTTTGATTAACATGATTAAGAAACCATTGTCATTTGATGCTGAGAACATTGAGATTGATGATTCATTTGATATGTTATTTGAATCAGACGGTCATGCCAATGATGAAGTTACAGTGAAGTGTGCTAATTATAATAATCAAGATGTTTTGCTGTATTTACAGGATGGTTATATTCCGGTAAAGAATAAGAGTAAAGATGTTTATGAACTGTATGATGTAAAGAAACAGTATTTCACTTTAAAAGCAAACAGCTTGTCAGATATAAAAATCAAAGTGGATGTTGGAGCGATGAAAGATACTGTAACTAGCAGTAAAACTTTCTTGAAATTTAAGTATTATAATGGTATGAGAATGAAAACATTTGAGTACAAGAAGAAAGGAAGTGAAAAATAAATGCATGAACCTAAATTGAGATTCAAAGCTGATGATGGAAGTGAGTTCCCAGATTGGGAAGAAAAGAAAATTGGTGATATTGGCTGTTTTATAAAAGGTGCAGGTTTGTCAAAAGCTGATATTTCTAATGTTGGTACACCACTTATTCTTTATGGGGAATTGTATACAACATATAGTGAAGTAGCTTATGACATCAAAAGAAAAACGCAAGCTGTCGTTGATGATAAATATTATAGTTTGATAGGGGATGTTATCATTCCTACATCTGGTGAAAGTGCTGAAGAAATTTCTACGGCTACGTGTGTGATGGTTCCGGGTGTCGTTTTAGGTGGGGATTTGAATATTTTTCGTTCTTCAATTTTAGATGGTAGAATCATGAGTTATATTTTGAATCATCAGGCAAAATGGAAAATAGCAGCAATTGCTCAGGGTAAATCTATTGTTCATGTACAAGCAAAGCAGCTTGCAAATATACCAGTAAGGTATCCTGTTTCTGAATGTGAGCAGCAGAAAATTGCAGATTTCTTATCGACGATTGATACAGTCATTGAAAAACAAAAAGCGACTGTTGAAGCGTGGGAAGAACGTAAAAAAGGTGTGATGCAGAAGCTGTTTAGTCAAGAAGTCAGATTCAAAGCAGATGACGGAAGTGAGTTCCCGGATTGGGAAGAAAAGAAAATTGGTGATTTAATATTGCTTTATGATGAAAAAGTATCTTCAAATTGCAAATTGCCTATATTAACATCTTCGAAAAAAAATGGAATTGAATATCAAGAGGAACATTTTTCCGGTAAACAGCGGCACGATATTGATGGGTACAATATACTCCCACGAAATTATTGCACATATCGAAATAGAAGTGACGGAACAGATTTTACATTCAATATTAATCGAATTTGTGACGAAGGCATTGTAAGTAAGTTTTATCCTGTATTTAGGGAAAATAATTCTAACTTATTTTTCTTGGTTATGTTATTAAATAATGAACCACAAACTTTACGCAAAATTGCATATACAGCAAAAGGGACTGGACAAAAAGTATTATCCATAACTGATTTAAAAAGTATAACTGTTATGGTTCCTTGTCTTGCTGAACAACAGAAAATTGCAGACTGTCTTTCAGCATTGGATGATGTAATCGAGAAGCAGAAAGCAACATTAGCAGCGTGGGAAGAAATGAAAAAAGGTCTGTTGCAGCAGATGTTTGTATAAGAACAACTGAATAAATCAATAGTGAACAGGTGATGTACAAGATTTGTATGTCACCTGTTATTTTTTTTGTTTGCAACAGTGAAACACGTTATAAAAATAAAAGTTGTATAAAGGGTAGGAAAAACAAAAATAATGTGCTATATTTCAAGTGTAAGCAAAATGAAATTTTTACAGAAAGTTGAGGTACATAGATATGGCAGATTTAGAAAACAAAAATGCTAAAGGTTTAAAAGATGTAAGAAAAACTCTTGAAGAAAAGAGAAAACAGAAGGCAGCTCTTGAGCTGGAATTGGCGATGCTGGAAGCAGAACCAAACAGAAAAATTCTTATTTCAGTCATTGAAAATGATGTGAAGCTGAACGAGAAACTTATCGGATTGAAAGCCGATGAAGTAAAAATTGTTGCAGTACATTATGTTGATTTGTTCAAGACAGCATTAGAAGAAAGTGATGCAGAGATTAAAGAATTGAGAGCGAAAGCAGAACAGAAAAGAGAGCGTGCAAGAGTGAGAGCAGCACAGCGTAAAAGAGAGAAAGCTGAGAGGGAAGCCGAACAGCAGAATATGGTTCGTGAACAGGTTCAGGAACCAGTAGAACCACAACCAACTTACAGCAATAATGGATATTATGCTCAGTAATTGGGTGTGGAAAAATAGGGGTGCAGGGGGAAAAACAGAGTTGTTCCCATGCAGAAAAGGTCGCAGGAAAAACACGAACGGAGCGTAGCGAAGTGAGTGTTTGTCCCGCAAGCAAGTGAAGCCCGTAAGGGCTGAGCGGTAGGGTGAAGAACAGCGAAGCGGTTCGGAACCCTATGCTTGTGAGGTTGAAAGGTACCTTCTTGACACCTGGCACCATACAACGGAATGAAATTCATTCAGAAAGGAGACGTGGAAAGATGGAACCGAACAACCTCATATATGACACCATCGTACAAGCAAGAGAGAAACAGGCAAATGCAAAATCTGAATATGAAGATGAGTATTTGAATGATTTGAAAGAGCTTGAAGATGATGAAGAAGCTACGGAACGTTTGATTCCCGGTACTGTCAGATTTGGTGAAAATGTGCATAAAATCATCTGTGATATGGCAAAAGAATACGAATGTAGTTTTGCCGAAGTCGTAAGACTTGCAGTAGATGATTCACTGGAAAAACATTTCAACAATATGGTGTATGTAGATACACAGACGGGAAAGAACGTGGAGAAGCTGATGGGCGAAATTGGAACAGAGCTTCATGCAATTAAAGTGGAACTGAACAGGATTGGTTGTAATTACAATCAGGAACTGAAAGTGAAACGGATGGAAGCAAAGCAGAGAGAAGTTCTGGAACAATTAGCCGAAAAAGATTTACCAGATGATGTAAAAGCAGAATTGAAAAAGAAATACAGAAGTCTGGAAGTAATGATTCAGACACAGCAGAAAAGCGTGCCACAGCTCAGCAAGGCAGAGTTGGAAAATCTTACAGAAAGATTTGAGAAGACCGCTGATAAAGTGGGACGTGAATTGTGGAAAACATTGAGAATGTAATACGAAAGGAGTGACGATACAAATGGCTTATTCAAAAGTTTTTTTGAGAAAATCAGGTAAGGCACTCTTGAAGTATGCAATTGGAAACGATGCGAAAGGTCACAACGGCAAAGAACGAAGAAATGAAGTGATTGGCTATGTGAATTTAGTACCGGGCGTAGATGTTGCAACGCAGATGCAACAGTATTGGGATAAGATGAAAAGCGGTCACAAGAATCAGATGATTCATGTGATTCAGTCGTTTTCAAAAAAGGAATTTAATCCCGATGACCCGAATGATTTGCAGATGGCAAATCATCTCGGAGTGGAGTTTGCACGGTTGCATTATCCGGGAAGACAGGTGGCGGTGTTCACACAGATTGATGGAAAAGCAGGATGTGTTCATAATCATATTGCAGTGAACAATGTGTCGATGGAAGATTACAGAGCGTGTGATAAAGAACAGTATTATCATCCGACGATTAAGAAGTGGACAGATAAAATTACAGAGAAGTATACTGTGAGAGATGTTGGTCAAAAGACTAAAGAAAAGATGACCATTACTGAGCTTGATAGAGTGGAACGTGGTGCATATTCTTGGAAAATGGATTTACGTGACCGTATCAAAAAATCATTGAAGGAATGTGAATCTGCTGATGAATTTTTTGAAAAATTACAGAGTAATGGTGTCGGTGTAGAACATAAACAATCGAAAAGAAAAACTGCAAAGCATACGGATTTTTATGTGTATGACTTACAGGATTTATCGAATGTGCCTGATGGTGAAAAGGCACCGAAATATACAAAGGTTCGTTCTTACAATATGGGACATCTTTATGATGTTGACGGTGTGCAAGAGTATTTTTATTTGAAAGAATCAGCGAAGCTGAAAGCTGTTGCACAGCAGGTACAAAGTGTTGTTGTTCAGCAGGAAGCTGAAGAAGAACCGGAAGCGAAACCAAAGAAAAAATGGAAGAAACCGTTGCGGTTCAAAGAGTATTTGAAAGCACAGGGATATGAGTTCTACACGAATGAAAATGGTGACATTTATAAATTTGGTGAAGGGCTTGACTACAAGACACTGGTGGATGAATACGATGAATATTTGATGCAACCGCCGGAAGAAGAAACAGAAGATGAAGAAGTTGTTGTTGAAGAATTGGATTCTGTAAAAGAGAAGGAACAGGAGATTCCAGAGGAAGAAAATGTTCCTGAGAAAGATGTTGTACAGGAAGAACCTGTTGCGGAGCAGATAGTGCCAGAACCAGCGGAGCAGGTTGTGGAAGAAGTACAACCAGATGCTGAGACAGTCAGAAGAATGAATGAAGAAAATGAAAGACGACTGGAACAGATTCGACAGGATAAGATTCGTGCTGAAAGCACGTTGCCGGGTCGTATCTTTGGTAACAAGAACGCGAACAGTGTACGCAGAAGACCATTGCCACAGGGTGGTAGTTATATTCCGAAGAGTGATGGATACGATAGAGAAAAATAAAGAAAGCTGAGGTAAAGATAATGAGCGATAAGTTAAAAAAAAGAAAGTGAAGTTACAATTGAAGTTAGTAAAGAATACGCAAAAGCTATGGGTATTATGGCTGATTTGTATGGTCTTTCAACATCAGACTTTTTGAGTAAAGCATTGAATGGTGAGTTGGACAATATGAAAATGAAGAGATTGCCAACACCAGTAGAAATGTTCCGTGTACATAGGGCACTCAAAAAGGATAGCAAGGATTTGCGAAAAACAATCATGGAATCCGGTGCTGATTATGAAGGATTATCAAAAGCTATGGATGATATGGATAAGTAACGAAAAAGGGCATCTGAGAAATCAGGTGTCTTTTTTACAATCTATTTTATATGAATTTATACAATACATCTAAATTCTACTTTTTTATCTTGAAATGAGATATAAAATCTGATAGCATAATATATATGAATATAGACAGACGTTTATATTAGGATATAAAAAGAGGTGATACATAGTGATTTATGGATATGTGAGAGTATCGACAGATAAACAGAATATTGACAGACAGATTCGTAATATCTTAGCTGTGGATGCATCTGCGAAGATTTATCAGGAAATCTTCACTGGTACAAAGACCACCGGGAGACATGAATTTCAGAAGTTGCTGAACAAGGTGCAGAGTGGAGATACAATCATCTTTGATTCTGTATCTCGTATGAGCAGAAATGCAGCAGAAGGATTTGAGTTATACAAGAAGCTGTTTGATGATGGTGTAAATCTTGTATTTATCAATGAACCATACATCAATACAGATGTGTATAAAGCCACAAGGGACGCATTGGTTCCAATGACCAATACGGATGTAGATTTGATTTTGGCTGGTGTGAATCAGTATCTGATGAAACTGGCTGAAAAGCAGGTAGAGCTTGCATTTGAACAGGCACAGAAAGAACGTGATGATTTATCAGAACGTACAAAGCAAGGTTTACAGACAGCGAAGCTGAATGGAAAACAGTTGGGGCGTGCAAAAGGTACTGTTGTAGTTACAAAGAAATCTGATGAAAGCAAAAAGAAGATTTTGAAATATAGTAAAACATTTGGCGGTGATTTGAGTGATAAGGATTTGATTAAGCTGCTGGAAATTGATAAGAATACTTATTACAAGTACAAGAAGGAATTGAAAAACGCACGTTTATCTGATAAAATGTGTGTATAGGATAGGGGAATTTATGAATACCTATCGTTGTTGCATCCTTACATGGGGATGAGTATTGAAATTTTCTTCTACGTCCATGAGCAATTTTTCCAGGTTGCATCCTTGTATGTGGATGGGTATTGAAGTGCTACAGATGCAAGCACAGAGATAATGTGGCACCCTCATATGAGGGTGCTTTTTCTATTTGTAAATATATAAGATTCTTGCATTCAATCATGTAGATAAATGTTGAAAGAAGTGTATCAATGATATATAATAGAAGCACGATATTGATGATTCTACATGGAAAGTGGGTAGGAAAATGGCAAGGAAGAGACAGAATTGTTATATATACACAAGAGTGTCCACGGAAATGCAGGTGGACGGATATTCATTGGAAGCCCAGAAGGAGCGACTACGAAGCGAAGCAAAGCATCGTGGCATGAAAATCGTTGGTGAATATTCGGACGAGGGCAAGAGTGGCAAGAACATTGCCGGAAGACCGGAATTCAAAAGAATGTTACAAGACATCAAGTCTGGTAAGGATGATGTGCAATCGGTCTGCGTCTTCAAGCTCAGCCGTTTCGGAAGAAATACCTCAGACACGCTCAATGCATTGCAGTATCTTGAGGATTACGGAGTAAGCCTTATATGCGTCGAAGACGGCATTGATTCGTCGGGTCCGGCTGGTAAGCTGATGATTTCGGTATTGGCTGCGGTTGCTGAAATTGAACGTGATAACATACACGTTCAGACAATGGAAGGTCGCAAGCAGAAAGCCAGGGACGGTAAATGGAACGGTGGTTTTGCTCCATACGGCTACAAGCTTGTAGACAAAGAGGGTGAAAAAGCGAAAGTTCTGGTCATCAACGAAGAGGAAGCGGAGCTTGTGCGACTGATTTATAAATTATATTTACAGGGTATGGGCTTAAGCAGAGTTGCAAAATGGCTGAATGACAACGGATATACAAAGAAAATCAGACAAAATGGGTCTGTATCGCTCATATCATCCGCTTTTGTAAAAGGTGTTCTGGATAATCCGGTCTACGGCGGATTTATTGCGTATGGTCGTAGAAAAAACGAAAAGATTGATGGTACACGTGACGAGTATCATGTAGTCAAACAGGACAAGGACAGTTATAAGCTGTATGAAGGTCAGCACGAAGCAATTATTGACCGAGAAACATGGTTCAGGGTACAGGCGAAACGTGAGTTGAACGCTTTCAAGCGTGAGAAAGTTCATAGCAAGGAGCATGAACATATGGTGTCAGCATTGCTGAAATGCCCGGTCTGCGGTGCGAGCATGTATGGTGTTGTTGATAGAAAGAAGAAGAAAAATTCTGACGAATATTACCCTGACATATGGTATTACACATGTAAGAACAGAAAATTGGTATCTGGGCATCTATGTGATTACAAAAAGCACGTGAGACAGGATGAATTGAATGTAGAGGTCATACAGCTTGTGAAATACGTCTTCGGTGGCGAAAACGATATGAAAGACCAGATTTTGCAAAAGCTGGATTCTGATGATTCTTTGCGTGAGTTGCTGGCTGAAAAAGAACGTCTTACAAAAGAACGTGAGAAGCTGAGTTCAAAGAAATCAAAGCTGATGCGTCGTATTGCTGATTTGGATATTGATGATAAGCTGTATGATGATTTGATGAAGACATACAGGGAATCTGTGAATGAAGTGAATGAACAGATAAACATTATGGAGAATCAGCTGTATCAGAATGACCTTGCGATTGAAAATGCAGAGGGTGAAAATCTGTCAACGGAAGTGTATAAGAGAATCATTGATGAAATGTTAGACAACATTGATGATATGAATGATGCGGACAAGAAGACGCTGATGAATCTGCTGATTGAGAAGATTGAGATATATCCAGAGAAGCAGAAAGACGGTAGATGGATTAAGTCTGTACAGTTCAAGATACCATTGAACATTGACGGAAAGGCTGTAGATACGCTGTTTTTTGATGATGAGGAAGATACAGAAAATTCCCTACCCACAGGAAAACACGTTGAGACGGTCTGTTTGCTGTCAAGAGAAAGTAAATAAAGGCTGAAAAGTGATGTATTTCCAGGCTTTTTGCGAGGTTACTATCATCAGAGAAGCCTTGCGGAAAAGCGCGGTTTTCTTGTATGAAAACATATCTACTTTTTAGCCTGATCGGAGAAAAAGTGGATGGTCGGAAAATTGTGGTAGGGTTTAGGCTGTGGATTAGATGTCATAGGTTGTGGCACTGGGATTGTTATCAGAGCTGACCGCAGTTTAAGCCACTCGATACTAAGAGGCAGACTTGGCAGTGGAATAGATGTTATGGAAGTGGAGGCATATTTATGTTTAATCCTGGACTAAAAATAGGACAAATTATAAAGAACGCAGATATTGTTGGAATATTCAAATGCGGAAATATGGGAGGTATGCGCCGGTCAAGAACAACGAATACGCTTGTTATTGTATCCGATTATACAAAGGGCCTTTATCATGATAAATGGATAGGCGGAGTTCTACATTATACAGGCATGGGTAAATCAGGTGACCAAGATATTCATTGGGCGCAGAATGCCACATTGGCTGAGTCTGATTATAATGGAGTTGATGTTCATCTATTTGAAGTTATAGATGCTGGAGAATATATTTACTGCGGAAGAATAGAGCTTGTGAGTAAGCCGTACACAGATGTGCAGCCCGGTGAAGATGGTAATGATCGAAAAGTATGGATGTTCCCGATAAGGCCTGTACCAGATAATGATGTAAAGAAGCCACAAATGTTTGTATTTAAGGATATGGATGACTACGAAAATCGTGGTAAGAATGTTGATGCTGAGTATACAAAAATGATGGCTGCTGCCAAGAAAAAAGGAACAAAGAAGCCTGTATTTGTTGCACCGATTGTTCCGAAACCAGAGCCAAAACCGCAGATGGCAATACCGACCGATATTGTCGGAAGACAGGTGAAACATAAAGCATTTGGCCTTGGCAAGATTACAGCGATTGAAGGAACTACGATAGTCGTTCAGTTTGATAAGGTTGGATTAAAAAAGATGGGGTATGAATTCTGCATGGAAAAGAAGTTGCTGGAGTTTATATAAAGAAGATATGAAGAGGATTAGAGTTGTCGCTGCAGTGATTCGTAGCGAAGATAAGATTTTTGCCACAGCGAGAGGATACGGTGAATTTAAGGGCCAATGGGAGTTTCCTGGAGGAAAGATCGAACTTGAGGAAACACCGCAAGAAGCCTTAGTAAGGGAAATTCAAGAGGAGCTTGATGTAAAAATCGAAGTTGGCAATTTGATAGACACTATTGAATATGATTACCCATCATTTCATTTAAGTATGGACTGCTTCTGGTGCATTGTGACTGATGGTGAAATAACACTCAAAGAAGCAGAAGATGCGCGTTGGCTTAGCAAAGATGAATTATACAGCGTTGACTGGTTACCTGCCGATATGGAACTGATTGAGAAATTAGTGTTATCCAATAAAAGCTTAGAATGGAGGAGATTCAATGGGTGAGACAAAAGCAAAGTATCATCATTTGATTCCAAGAACATATCTATCTGCATGGGAATGGTACTTTATATATACGTTTTCTTGAGGACAAAGAAAGTGTAGTTGAGCGAAATAAAGATAATATAGCGGGAATAACAAACTATCATTCGATTGTAGCTGGGATGCCCATTGTAACCCAAGAAGATGCAGATAAAATCTTTGCGTGCCTCAAAGATTTAGAGATTCATTATGGAGAAGCGGTTGTTTCTGATAATCTTGAATTAAATAAAATTTATTATGACTTTGATAATTGGACGATCCAGAGAAAAGACGGATCTGTTGTAAGCAAGAAGAAACTGAAAGCGGAAATAGAGAAAGTAAAAATACGAGATATAGAAGAATTATGGTCTTCAAAATATGAAGATGCATGGAGGACAGTTCGTTCAGAACTTGAAAATTTAATATTTAATTCGGCGGACGGAATTATTCCCAATGCTAATAAAGAGTATTTAATGAAATTTTATACGGCGTTAGATTGGAGAAGTATTAAATCTAACATGCAGTTTAACGATGCATGGGAGTGGCTTTGCAAGGAAGTTCTTCGCTTAGATGAAATAGACATTCCTGAAGAAGAACGAGGACTTCCTATACTTGATAATGCTGCAGAAGAAATGAAACATAATTTGTTATTGAAATTTTATCGTCAGTATTTAAATGATTCTGGAGTGATATATACACATGCAATGGCAAATTTATCTAATATATCTTTTCATTTTCCTGTTGCAGATGAACCTGAGACATTTAATACCAGTGACAATCCTCTTGCTTCACTTCAGTACTCGACTGTAAGGGTTTTCAAAGGATTTTATAATCTCTGTTTATAATTATAAGCTTATTAAATAATAAAAAATAAATTTATAGGTGGTTACAAATGAAATTAAATATAAAAAAAATTAAATCATATAAAACATTAGCCTTACTAAATGCTTTCATAGCTACATTAATTATGATAATATTATATTTTACATTACCCTCTATTTTAAATTATCCTAAAAACTCTATTGATAATGATTTTCAGGTTGAAATAGTAGGTATTAAATATACTCACCAATTTATTATACTATCTGCAATTATAGTTGCACTTGTTTATATTGGTTTTCGCTTTGTTTATAGTAGAATAACTTTTAGTCCTAATTCAAGTAAGGCTACTTTATTAAAAATAAGAGAAAAATGCTTTAATTATCCATATTTAATGATACTTCTTTTATCTTTTATCCCTGCTATTATATGTGGAATTTTATTAGTAGTTTTTAAAACTGATTTCGAATTATTACTAAAATTATGTATTGTTATATTATCTTTTGGAACAGTTAGTTCAGTTATTTTTTACATGATTGGAAAAAACTTTTTTGAAAGCAAACTTATAGAATCATCTGTAATTGTAGGAAATAAAAAGGGCGGAATTAGACTAGAAATTTTCAAAAAATTATTGATAGAAATTATACCATTATTTCTGTATTCATTTATTTTGTTATTATTAATTAGTACTACAATTATGACAACAGAAAAAGGAGATTTATTATACAATATTTATAGAAATGAGCTTACAAAAGAATTTGATACTTCAAAAACTTACACATTAGATGAAGTACAACAAAAATTGAATACTTTATCTTTAAATTCAAATAATGATCATAGTGTAATTTTATCTTCAGAAGATGGAGGTGTTTATTATTCACCTAAACATTTAAATGACTTTTTTATAAAATATGCACTTACATATTATGATGAAATGAATGGACATATTTTTGAATATTATGGTCAAAATTCACAAGCTGCTGTTATAAAAGTACATACCGACCAAGGAGATTATTTTGCTGGAATTCGCTTCTTTGTGTTTGCTAATGGAGTTATAACACCATTTATTATAGTTACTGCTATTCTAATTATATTCAACTTAATATTCGTTGTTTATATTGGAAAAGGATTATCAAATGATATTAAAAATGTTAATGATGGTATGGATAACATTTCAAATTCAGAAAATATTGTTTTTGAAAAAAACTTACCAATTACATCTAATGACGAAATGGCAGACCTAATTTTAGCTTTTAATAAAATTCAAGATATAACAAGAAATTACGTTGATCAAATTCACGATAATCAAAATATGCTTATGGAAAGAGAACGTTTAGCTTCACTTGGTCAGTTAATTGGTGGTATAGCTCACAACTTAAAAACTCCTATAATGTCTATATCTGGTGCAGCTGAAGGTCTTACAGATTTAGTTAAAGAATATGAAGCATCTGTAGGAGACCCTGAGGTTACTGTACAAGATCACCATGATATTGCAAAAGACATGAAGGATTGGATAGACAAAATACGTTCTTATACAGAATATATGTCAGATGTTATTACTGCTGTTAAAGGCCAGGCTGTTACAATGTCTGAAGAACAAGCTGTATCATTTACTTTAGACGAATTAGTTAAACGTGTAAATATTTTAATGAAACATGAATTAAAAAATGCCTTAGTAGAGCTAAATGTTTGCATGAAAACAGATGAAAGAACTGTATTAAAAGGAAATATAAACAGTTTGGTACAAGTTATAAATAACATGGTTTCAAATGCAATACAATCATATGATGGTAAACCTGATAATAAAATTGATTTAATTTTATCAAAACAAAATAATAATGTTGTTATTTCTGTAAAAGATTATGGAAATGGCTTACCAGATGAAGTTCAAAAGAAATTATTTAAAGAAATGATAACAACAAAAGGTAAAAATGGTACTGGACTTGGATTATTTATGTCATACTCTACTATTCGTGCTCATTTTAATGGCAATATTACTTTTGAAACAGAAAAAGGAAAAGGAACTACATTTAATGTAATCCTACCACTTTAATATTTACTCATATGTATAAAATCTAGTGTTTTCAACTAAATGCTAGATTTTTTTTATGCAAAAGCTGTACAATTCGACAAGTTATGGTATAATGTTGTTGTCATCTTGAGTATACTTATTACTATAAATATTGAGGTGAAATTATGAGAAAAAACATGCAAAGCGCAAATGATAAAGGTTATAGAATTATAGCAGTTGATGATGAGGAAGGAATTGTTGATTCTTTATCAATTTTCTTAAAGAGATCTGGCTATGATTTTACAGGTGTTACTGACCCAATGGAAGCAATTGAAAAGGTTAAAAATGAACATTTTGATTTAATGATTTTGGACTTTATTATGACACCTATTCATGGAGACCAAGTAGTTGAAGAAATACGTAAATTTAATAAAGAATTATATATTTTGTTACTAACTGGCCATAAAGATTTAGCTCCACCTTTGGAGACAATTAGAAAATTAGATATTCAAGGTTATTGTGAAAAAAGTGATAAGTTTGATCAATTACTTCTTTTAATTGAATCTGGAATCAAGTCTATTGAACAAATGAATGAGATTAAAAGAATAAATGAAGAGCTTTCTTCTACTTATGAAAAGCTAGAAAGAGCTTATTTAGATAGTATTCAAACTTTAAGATATACAGTTGAGGCAAAAGACCCTTACACTAGAGGTCATTCAGATAGAGTTTCTAAATATTCTGTTTTACTTGGAAAATATTTAGGTTTATCTGACACTGATTTAAAAACTCTAGAAGTTGGTGGTTTATTCCATGATATTGGAAAAATCGGTATTCCTGATAGTATTTTATTAAAGGAATCTAAATTAACAGATGATGAATATTCACAAATAAAAAATCACCCTGCAATTGGTGCACATATTTTATGCAATGCCGAGGTATTTCAAGATATTATACCAATTGTAAAACATCATCATGAAAGATTTGATGGAAACGGTTACCCAGGAAAGCTAAAAGGAACTGATATTCCTTATTTAGCTCGTGTAGCTGCTGTTGCAGATACATTTGATGCTATGACATCAAGAAGAACTTATCGTGATCCTTTAAGTTTAGATGTTGTAAAAGCTGAATTTGAAAGATGCTCTGGAACACAATTTGACCCAGAAATTGCAAAAGTATTTTTAGATATTTTAAATAATCATTATGATGAAGTAAATGAAATTCAAGAACAATTTAAATAAGGGGATATTATATGTTTAAAGTTTTAGTTCTATCATGTAGTACAGGTGGTGGCCATAATTCTGCTGCAAGTGCTATAACAGAGGAATTAAGAAATAAAGGAGTTCAAGTTGATTTTAAAGAATATTTGGACTTAATAAATTATAAGATAGCTAATGTTGTAAATAAATTATATATTAGTTCAACAAAAGGAAATGGTGCTGTTTTTAAAAGAGTTTATAAACTAGGTGAATTATATGAAAAGACAAAAATTACATCTCCGGTTTATGGTGTAAATAAATTACATAGAAGAAAATTATATAATTATATTGTTGAAAATAAATATGATTATGTTGTAGTTACTCACCTATTCCCTGCTGAAGTTTTAACTGCTATTAAAAAACAACATGACATACATTTTATTGCAGTTGCAACAGATTATAAATCAATTCCATTTTGGCCAGAAACTAATCCAGACTATTTTATAATTCCACATAAAGATTTAATTGAAGATTTTACTAAAAAAGGTATCAGCCACGAAAAGCTAATACCTTTTGGTATTCCTGTGTCAACTAATTTTAGTAAAGATTTAGATAAATCTAAAATATTTGCTGAATTAAATCTAGATAAAAATAAAAAATATATATTAGTTATGACAGGAAGTATGGGTTTTGGAAATGTTACAGGTATAATAGATGTTTTACAGAATGAAATTTCTGAAACAATTTTAGTTGCCTGTGGTAATAATAAAAAAGTTTATGAAGATATTTCAAATAATTATAACTCAAATAAAGTAATTCCTATAGGTTTTACTCCACAAATTTATAAATATATGACTATAAGTGAGCTTTTATTAACTAAGCCTGGTGGTCTTACAACAACAGAAGCTGCCACAATAAATATTCCTATTATTCATACTATGCCAATACCTGGCTGTGAAACATATAATGCAGAATTTTTTGGGAGTCATGGAATGTCTATCAGCTGTAAGAATACTAATGATATAAAAAATGCAGTAATATCTCTTTTAACTGATAAAAATAAAATGGAAAATATAATAAAAGCACAAAAACAAAATATAGATAAAAATGCTTGTAGCAAAATTTGTGAATTTATAATAGATGAAATAAGGAAATATAGTAAATGAAAGAAAATTTACAATCAAATGTAAATAATGAAAATGAAGATATAATAAAAATGTGGGAACCACTTAAATTTGATATTGGCTTAAATTATAAATATGTAAAAAATAATATATTTTTTAAGTTAATATCAAATTTATTTTACTACATCATAGTTGCACCAATTATTTTTTTAATTTCTAACATTATTTTTGGACTAAAAATTGAAGGAAAAGAAAATTTAAAAAATATTAAGACTGGTGCTATTTCAGTATCAAACCATGTGCAATATATAGATTGTGCAATGCTTGGTCTTGCATGGTTTCCTAGAAGAATATATTACACTGCTAAAACTGATGGTTTTAAAATGCCTGTGGTTAGGCATTTAGTACGTTTGTTATATGCTATTCCTATACCAGAAAAAATTTCTTGTAAAGAAAATTTTTATAAAGCAATTGATGATTTATTAGCTAAAAATAAAGTAGTACATTTTTACCCTGAAGCTTCTTTGTGGCCATATTACAATAAATTACGTAATTTTAAAAATGGTGCATTTAAAATTGCTTCAAAAAATAATGTACCAATTATTCCATTTGTGTTTAGTTTTAGAAAGCCAACTGGTATTTTAAAGCTTTTTAAATCTAAACCTTGCTTAATTTTAAGTGTTCTACCACCTGTTTATCCAAAACAAAATTTAGCATTTAATGAAAGGTATTTAGATTTAAAAGAAAATGTATACAAAAAAATGAGTGAAAAAATATAAAATATATTCTTTCACTCATTTTTTATGCATCTTTCATTGATAGTTGAACTTTTTGTCTCTCTTGGTCAATTCCAATAACTTTAACTTTTACAATATCTCCAACTGAAACTACATCAGATGGATTTTTTACAAAGCTATTACTTAATTGTGAAATATGTACTAACCCATCATGTTTTACACCTATATCAACAAAAGCGCCAAAGTCTGTAACATTTCTAACAGTTCCTGTTAAAACCATTCCATCTCTTAAATCTTCAAATTTAAGTACATCTGCTCTTAATATTTGCTTAGGCATTTCATCTCTTGGGTCTCTACCTGGTTTTGACATTTCTTCAATAATATCTGCTAAAGTCATTTCTCCAACATCAAGCTCTTTTGCTGTTTCTTTTACATCTACTTCTAATAATTTAGCTTTTATTTCTGATTGTTTTTCTTTATTTAATAAATCTTCTTTTTTGTATCCTAATTTATTAAGTAAATTTTCTGCAACAGAATAACTTTCTGGGTGAACTCCTGTGATTTCTAAGGCATTTTTTCCACCAGGAATTCTAATAAATCCTGCACATTGCTCAAATGCTGCTTTTCCTAATTTAGGAACTTTTAGCAATTCTTTTCTTTCAGCTAATTTACCATTTTCATCACGATATTTTACTATGTTATTTGCAATAGTTTTATTTATTCCTGCTACATAAGAAAGTAATGATGGTGTAGCCGTATTAACATCAACTCCAACTTCATTTACTGCGTCTTCAACAACACCAGTTAAGCTTTCTGTTAATTTCTTTTGGTCAACATCATGTTGGTATTGCCCTACTCCTATAGCCTTAGGATCTATTTTTACAAGTTCTGCAAGTGGGTCTTGCAATCTTCTTGCAATTGATATTGCACCTCTTAAAGATACGTTTATATCTGGATATTCTTCTGTTGCAAGTTTTGATGCAGAGTATACAGATGCTCCAGCTTCACTTACAATTGCATAATGAAGTGGTCTTTCAATTTCTTTAATCATATCTGCAACAAAGCTTTCAGACTCTCTTGAAGCTGTTCCATTTCCTATTGCAATAATATCAACTTTATATTTTTCTATTAAAGCTTTTAGCTCTTTTTTTGCACCTTCTACATCATTTTGCGGTTCTGTTGGGTATACAGTAGTAGTTGCAAGTAATTTTCCTGTTTCATCAATTACTGCAATTTTACAACCTGTACGATATGCTGGGTCAAACCCCATTACTGTTAAACCTTTTAAAGGTGCTGCTAAAAGTAAAGGTTTTGCATTTTTTCCAAATACTTTAATAGCTTGAGTTTCTGCCTTTTCTGTTAAGTCAGAACGAATTTCTCTTTCAATAGATGGTTCAATTAATCTGCTCCAACTATCTGCAATTGTTTCTTCTAATATTGTAGTAAATTGAGTTTTTTGTTTAATAATGTCTCTATTTATTAAATCTAAAATTTTATCCTCTGGATTTTCAATTTTTACTTTTAAAAATTCTTCAGCTTCTCCACGATTAATAGCTAAAATTCTGTGGCTAGGTAAATGATTTACCTTTTCGCTAAATTCATAATACATATTATATGGTGTTTTTTCTTCTGGCTTTGTAGCTTTAGTTATTATAACACCTTCTCTATAGCAAATACGTTTAATTTGCTTACGGTATTCAGGGTTATCTGATATAATTTCTGCAATAATATCTTTTGCACCTTGAATAGCATCTTCTACAGTTGCTACAACTTTTTCTTTGTTATTTTTATCTTCTTCTGATAATTTATCAATATTTACATATTGTTTTGCAATTTCTTCAATTGGTGTTTTTTTTGTTTGAGCTAATATAATTTCAGCCAATGGCTCTAATCCTTTTGCTTTAGCTACTGTAGCTCTTGTCTTTTTCTTTTGTTTATATGGTCTATATATGTCTTCAACTTCTGCTAATGTTTTAGCATTTTCTAAATTTGCAACTATTTCGTCTGTAAGTTTTCCTTGATTTTCAATTGATGTTTTTACTTCTTCTTTTCTTGCTTCTAAGTTACGAAGGTATGTAAGTCTTTCTCCTAAATCTCTTAAGGTTTCATCTGAAAGACCACCTGTTACTTCTTTTCTATAACGTGCAATAAAAGGTATTGTATTTCCTTCATTAATTAATTCAATTGTTCTTACAACTTGCACTAATTTTATATTTAATTCTTCTGCAATTATATTTGCAATTCTTTCTTGTGTATCCATTTATTCTACTCCTAAATATTCATTATATGTAACTTCTCTATCTATTACTGTATCTGCTTTTATATCAATAATTCTATTTGCAACAGTTTGAGTTAATTGATGGTCATGTGAAGTAAATAACATATTTCCTTTAAACTTTTTCATTCCCTCGTTTAACGCTGTAATAGATTCCATATCTAAATGGTTTGTTGGTTCGTCAAAAATTAAAAAGTTTGCTCCTGATAACATCATTTTTGAAAGAACGCATCTTACTTTTTCTCCACCCGAAAGTACATTTACTTTTTTTAGTGCTTCTTCACCTGAAAATAGCATTCTTCCTAAAAAGCTTCTTACATAAGTTTCATCTGGATCTTTTGAATATTGTCTTAACCAGTCTGTAATTGATAAATCTGATTCAAATAAATAGTTATTATCTTTTGGAAAATAGCTTGATGTAATTGTTGTACCCCATACTACTTCTCCTTCATCTGGTTCAAGTTCGCCTGCTATAATTTGAAATAATACAGTTTTTGCATTTTCATTATCTGCCAAAAATGCTATTTTATCATTTTGTTTTACTGTAAATGAAACATTATTTAATATTTTTTCTCCATTTATTGTTTTAGATACATTTTTTACATGTAAAATTTCTTTTCCTGGTTCTCTATCTGGTTTAAAATCCACATAAGGATATCTTCTGTTAGATGGTTTAATTTCATCTAATTCAATTTTTTCTAATGATTTTTTACGAGATGTTGCTTGTTTTGATTTTGAAGCATTTGCGCTAAATCTTGCAATAAAGTCTTGTAATTCTTTAATTTTTTCCTCTTTCTTTTTGTTAGCCTCTTTCATTTGTTTTAATGCAAGTTGGCTAGATTCATACCAGAAATCATAGTTTCCTGGATATACTTTAATTTTACCAAAGTCAACATCTGCAATATGTGTACAAACTTTATTTAAAAAGTATCTATCATGTGATACAACAATAACTGTATTCTCAAAGTTTATTAAAAATTCTTCAAGCCAGCTAATACTTTTTAAATCTAAATCGTTTGTGGGCTCGTCAAGTAAAAGTATATCTGGGTTTCCAAACAATGCTTGTGCTAGCAATACTTTTACTTTATCTTTTGCTTCTAGATTGCTCATAAGTTCATAATGTTTTTCTGGTGTTATTCCTAAATCGTTTAATAACACTGCTGCATCTGACTCAGCATTCCATCCATCTAATTCAGCAAAACGTTCTTCTAGTTTAGCAGCTTTCATTCCATCTTCTTCTGAAAAATCAGGCTTTGCATATATTGCATCTTTTTCTTTCATTATTTTATATAGTTCATCATTTCCCATAATTACTGTGTCCATAACAGTATATTCCTCAAAAGCAAAGTGGTCTTGTTTTAAAACAGATAATCTTTCTGTTTTTTCCTTTGTTACTTCACCTTTACTTGGTTCAAGTTCTCCTGATAGAACCTTTAAGAATGTTGATTTTCCTGCACCATTTGCTCCAATAATTCCATAGCAACATCCTTTGTTAAATTTTATATTTACATCTTCAAATAAAGTTCTTTTTCCAAATCTAATTGTTACTCCGGTAGCTGTAAGCATTGCTTCTCCTCCTTATTTTTTACATACTTCGTATATTATATCATATTTTTTAATATTGTAAAGGAAAAAAAGCCTGAATTGCTTTAGCAATCCAGGCTTTTTTAGCTTTTATCTATCAAATAATAATTTTATTGCCCATAATCCAGAAATTCCCACTAGAATATAAATTATTCTGCTTATTATTGACATTGCACCAAATATTGCATCGACTAAATTAAAATTAAATATTCCGACTAGTCCCCAATTAATTGCTCCAATTATTATTAAAACTAAAGCAATTGTATCTATTACTTTCATTAAATTACATCCTCCTTTAAAAATTATTTTAAAAGTTTTCACTATAAAGTATATTCACTTTTCGTCATTTTATACTTTTAAAGTTTTATTATTTTTTCCATTAAAGGAGAATTTTAACAATTATTTTAACATTTCTCTTTTATTTAGCCATAAAGTTGCAATTATTGAAACTATTATTGAAATTCCAATTAAAATTGGAAATCCATAAGGATTATCTTGAAATGGTACTGGTACATTCATTCCCCAAAAACTTGCAATCATTGTTGGAATTGATAATATAATTGTTATTGATGTTAAAAATTTCATAACACCATTTAAATTATTTGATATTATTGATGCATACGCATCCATAGTTCCATTTAAAATATCACTATATATTTTAGCCATTTCTATCGCTTGCTTATTTTCAATAATTGAATCTTCTAATATATCTTCATCTTCTTCATAAAGTTTAATAATTTTTCCACGCATTGTTTTTTCCATTACTAGTTCATTTGATTTTAATGATGTTGTGAAATAAACCAAGCTTTTCTCTAAATTAAGTAATTTTAATAGTGCTTTGTTCTTCATAGAATTTTTTAATGTTGATTCAGCAACTTCTGTTTCTTTATTTATCTTTTTTAACAAATTTAAATACATTGATGAATTTTTGTATAAAATTTGCAATAAAAATCTACTTTTTTTATATGTTATTATATTTTTTGTATTATTACACATACTCTGCATAATTTCATTTTTTTTCAAAGATACTGTAATGATATAATCATCTCTTACAAATATAATTCCAATTGGCATTGTTGAATAAATTAGTGAGTCTCCTTCTCTTTCTCTAATTGGAATATCTATTATAAATAATATTGTATCATCATCTTCTTCAATATCAATTCTAGCTTTTTCCTCATAGTCTAATGCATATCTAATAAAATCTTCTTTTATTTTTAAATTATTACATACATCATTTATTTCTTCTTCTGTCGGAGAAATCATATTAATCCAATTTCCCTTTTCATATTTAGCTGTTTTTTCTGTTACATTTGTTTCAAGTTCTGTTCTATACATTTCTAACATAATATTTTCCCCCTTCCGTTTTATATTATACCATATATATCTTTAAATTCAAAATATTGAAATTTTATTACATATTTTTTATAAAAAAAAATCCAAGATCACCTCTTGGATTGCCGAATGTCTCTACTATTCTTGTGCCTCATCTTTTTCATATTCTCTCTTTTTACTTTTTCTGCCAAGCATAATTGCCCAGCCTGTAGTTGCGAGAATCGAAATGACAGCTTTCGTGACAGTTGTATAAAAAATGAAAAAACGCTCGCAACAGTATTGTTTTATGTTAACTTTGTGAATAGAAAAATAAATCTTCTTTCTATTGAAGATTTATTTGGTGCGTTAGCGGTACTTATTTGCGAAAAAATAGCACATTTTTTTTGCATATCCTCCCACATTTAGCACAAAAAAATTTCCATTTAATCAACTGTATATACATTTTAGCATATATAGTTAAAAATGTATATACGGTTAATCAATTTTTATTCTTTTATTATTCTCTTATCTATAAAAGACCAGATTAAACATACTATCCATCCAATTAATGTCCATCCCAAAATTATATTAATTCCTATAATATATAATTTATAACTATGATGCCTAACTAAAGCTATAATTGTAGGAATAAAATATATTAATGCTGTTATAATTAGTATAAAAACGAATGATATAACTTTTGATTTCATTGATATAATTGGTCCTTTGTTTTCTATAACATTTCCATTATGTAGATTTAAAATAGATATGTCACAGCAAATTGAAAAATAAAAATAGGAAATAC
>ERZ779896.681-NODE-681-length-40382-cov-12.100578_pt1 | contig 40382 bp, 36 predicted proteins | sample MGYA00511067_ERZ779896 | MGnify/ENA primary metagenome ERZ779896 (study PRJEB29588, sample SAMEA2161597) | human gut metagenome | biome: human gut; feature: human-associated habitat; material: faeces | place: Denmark | collected 2008/2010 ... | reverse complement strand
GCTTTGTTTGCCATGTTGGTCACTTCCTTTTTCGATCCGTTTGTCCCTGACTTTCAATGTATTTTTTGATTACTTCCATCGGGGCACCGCCCGTTGTGAGCAGGCAAAAACTCTGGCTCCAGAAATGTTCTTTCCATAATTTTTGCTTTATCTGTGGAAATTCTTTTTTCAGAAGTCTGCTACTTGCACTTTTATATGCGTTTATGAACTTGCTTATTTCTGTATTTGGATGCGCCTTGAAAAGTATATGCACATGGTCTTTATCGTGATTCCATTCTTCAAGGGTGATATTGTAATTTGGAGCAATATACGCAAAGATCTCTTTTGCCCTGCCGGAAATTGCGTCATCAAAAACCTGTCTGCGGTACTTAACCACAAGAACAAGATGATAGTGCAGTAAAAACACTGAATGTGCATTATTATCCAAATCCATTGTATTTCGACCCCTTTCTTCCATTCGACTGATTCTATTATACCATGATTAGAACCCACTATCAAGAAGATAACGGACGCAATTCATCTCCCACCTTAGAGGTCGGAGTCTTCTTGCTGAAAGAGGATAAAAGTCCGTTTTCTGCTGACTTTTCTTCTTATTATTAGTCAAGCGGATATTCGCAATCCGTTTCGCTACTTGCTCATAACCGAATAACTGCTTCGCAGCTTATCAGGAGTGACTTGTACCACTCCTGATACAAACAAGTCCCAACCCACTGCTTATTGCTCCACGCAATGGAAGCAGGGGACTTGCTTGATTCGATTAAATCACTTTCGTCGTCCACTCCGAGCAGTCCCATACGCTGGTTGCCAGGCCATCATAAAATTCCGGCTCATGGCAGACCATAAGAACAGTTCCTTTGTACTCTTTCAGTGCGTTTTTCAGCTCCTCTTTCGCGTCCACGTCAAGATGGTTCGTCGGCTCGTCGAGGACAAGGAGGTTAGTTTCGCGGTTGATGAGTTTGCAGAGGCGCACTTTTGCCTGCTCGCCGCCGGAAAGGACACGCACCAGGCTTTCAATGTGCTGTGTGGTAAGACCGCATTTGGCGAGCGCTGCGCGGACTTCATACTGGGTATAGGATGGAAATTCTTCCCAGATTTCCTGGATACAGCTGTTGGTGTTGCCTTTTGGCATTTCCTGCTCGAAATATCCGATTTCTAGATAATCGCCAAGCTCCACGTCTCCGCCAAGGGACGGGATCAAACCGAGGATACTCTTTAAGAGTGTTGTTTTTCCGATTCCGTTGGCACCGGTGAGCACGATCTTTTCGCCACGCTCGATCGCAAAGGTCAGCGGTCTGGAGAGCGGTTCTTCATAGCCGATCACAAGTTCTTTTGCAGTCACAACGAAGCGGCCCGAAGTGCGCGCAGTGCGGAAATGAAATTCCGGCTTTGGTTTTTCTTTCGCAAGCTCGATCACATCCATCTTATCCAGCTTCTTCTGCCGTGACATAGCCATATTTCTGGTTGCCACACGGGCTTTATTTCGTGCCACGAAATCCTTCAGTTCACTGATCTCCTGCTGCTGGCGGTTATAGGCAGCTTCCTTCTGCGCTTTTTTGACTGCATAAACCTCCTGGAAGTGATCATAATCACCAACATAACGATTCAGTTCTTTGTTTTCCATATGATAGATCAGATTGACAACACTGTTCAGGAATGGGATATCGTGAGAGATCAGAATGAAAGCATTTTCATACTCTTCAAGGTATCGTTTCAGCCAGGTGATATGTTCCACATCCAGGTAGTTGGTCGGCTCATCCAAAAGAAGGATGTCCGGTTTTTCCAAAAGTAATTTTGCCAGAAGTACCTTCGTTCTCTGTCCGCCGGAAAGTTCGGTGACATCGCGTTCGAGACCGATCTCTTCAAGACCAAGTGCGCGGCCAATCTCTTCGATTCTCGAATCCAGGATGTAGAAATCATGTGCATCCATCATTTCCTGGATCACGCCAAGTTCCTCCATCATCTGATTCAGCTCGTCCTCGGAGGCATCGCCCATGGAATCGCAGATCGTGTTCATCCGCTCTTCCATCTCGTACAACCAGGAAAAAGCACTTTTTAACACATCACGGATCGTCATACCTTTTTCCAGAACGGTATGCTGGTCCAGATAGCCGACACGGACATTTTTTGCCCACTCAACCTTTCCCTCATCCGGCATCAGCTTTCCGGTGATGATGTTCATAAAGGTTGATTTTCCCTCGCCATTTGCGCCTACCAGACCGATGTGTTCCCCCTTTAACAGGCGGAACGATACATCTTCAAAAATCGCGCGGTCGCCGAAGCCGTGGGACAGATATTCTACATTTAAAATACTCATGCAGTAAGTCTCCTTTTTCTGTTCTATTGAAATCTCCTGATGATTTACTTTTTCCTATCACAATCTGAATCATTATATAGGAAATTTCACCCTTTTGGCAAGCTTTTTCTATCTTATTTACAGGCTTTTATGCCATGCATAGAAGACGCAGCTTTCTGCCGCAAAAAAGAAGAATCCCGTTGAGGAGTTCCGTCACCGTCTCCTCTGTCAGAATTCTTCTCTGTCCTTATGTTCTTACTCCGAAATCAAAGATGATGGGAAGTTTTAAGAACACTTTTTCTTTTGTCCATACACCCACTCCGCATACATTTCTTTTACGGATGGATACACATACTCCACAAGATACTGCGAGTTCTGCATTTCTTCACGCGTAGATTCACCGGAAAGCACAAGGGCTGCAGAAACGCCCGCCATGTTGGCACACGCAATGTCCGTATAGAGACGGTCTCCTACAAGAACAGCCTCATCTCGGGTTCTGCCTGTCATATCAAGTGCCATCTCAATCATCCGTATGCCTGGTTTTCCGATATAAGTCGGCATGCGGTGGATCGCATGACCGATCATCTCGCAGATGGAACCGCAATCCGGCACGTAGCCGAATTCAATCGGACAAACATAGTCCGGGTTCGTTGCAGCGTAATCGAGCTCCGGGCGCTCTGTCAACAGCCGACAGATATCCGTCAGTTTTTGATACGTCAGTTCATTGTCATAGCTTGCAAGCACACACGCAATTCCTTCTTTTTCCGGATCGCGGGTGGTACACACACCGAAGCTCTCCAATTCCCGGATCAGAGAGTCCGTTCCCAGTACATAGACGGGACGGGATCCATATTTCTGTTTCAGGTAATGAGCTGTCGCAACGGATGCTGTCAGAAAGTTCCCGCTTGTTGTCGGAATGCCCAGCTTTGCAAATTTTTTCCGGTAATCTGCTACGCTCATCGTCGTATTATTTGTGATAAACACATAATCTCCACCGTACTCGGACAGTCCGTTTAAAAACCGGTCTGCTCCCGGAATCAGACGGTTCCCCACGCAGATGGTTCCGTCGATATCCAAAAGGAACAGCTTTTTTTCTCCAATCGGTATCACTTCGCGTTGCGGCAGGAAACGGCCACATCCGGATAATTGGTGATGACTGCGTCAACACCGGCATCCATCAGGCGTTCGATCTCCGCCTTATCATTGACCGTCCACACATGCACTGCAAGATCACTTTCCACATACTGCGGAAGAAAGTCTGCCATCTGCACATGAAAGGTTGCCGGATGAAGAGCTCCTGTTCCGATTTTTTTCGCATAATTCACGACATCGTAAATAACATCTGCGTAGAGGATGCCGGTGCTGGCTTTCGGATCCAGTTCCAGAATTTTTGCAATGCTGTAATGGTTAAAGGAAGAATAAATCACGCGATCCTCCATCTCCATCTCTTTTGTCAGCTCGAGTACCTTTTTTTCCAGGTCTTTATACCAGAAAATACCGGTTTTCAGCTCGACATTGATCGTCATTCCCGTTGGCTTTAATGCTTCATATACTTCGCGAAGCGTCGGAATTTTTACATCCTGATACTCCGGATGTGTCTTATTAAAGTTCAGGGTCTTTAATTCCGCAAGTGTATAATCTTTGACAAATCCACTTCCGTCACTGACCCGGTCGATTTCTTCATCGTGGACAACAACCATCTCGCCATCTTTCGTCAGCTGTACATCCAGCTCCACACCGTCAGCTCCCTGCTCTGCCGCAAGAAGAAACGCTTCCAGTGTATTTTCCGGTGCATATGCGCTGGCTCCTCTGTGTGCCCATACTTTTGTTTTCATCTCGTATCTGTCCTCCATTTTCCGTTCCCATTTCCAAGCCTGCACTCTTTTCTATCTTTTGTCCCGGCTGCAGCTTTTTTCTTTTATCGTAAACCCTGAAAATAAGTCAAGCGGATATTCGCAATCCGCTTTGCTACTTGCTCATAACCGAATAACTGCTCCGCAGTTTATCAGAAGGAGCTTGCACTCCTCCTGATACAAGCAAGTCCCCACCCACTGCTTATTGCTTCACGCAATGGAAGCAGGGGACTTACTTGATTCGGTTAAAAAAAGCGGTACTGACTCTTTTGCATTATTTGGAGGCTTACTATAAATCCGGAAACGCGCCGGATTTTTGTCTCCGACGCATTTCCAGTCATATCTGAAAAATCATTGCCGTAACTCGGATCTTCCCCTTCCTAAAAACCGTTCAAACACGCTTTGGGAACTCGTTTTTCTTCACTATAGGACGAAATCTTACTTTTGTAAAGCCTATCTCTTATTCATTTACCAGATTATAGTCCTCGATGGAGCTGTTGATCTGAGAAGCCATCGATTCTACTGCCTTCTCCGGAGTCTCGTTTTCGTTGATCATATTCTCGATTTCTGTTTCCACAATCTGTCTTGCCTCCGGGAATACAGAGAGAAGTGCACCGGCGTACTGCGGCTTGGAATCGTGCAGCTGGTCGATTGCTGTCTGGAACTGCGGATACTGTGCTACATTATCTTTAAAGGTCTGCTCCTCATCAGCAGCTGTTGTTACCGGGAAGTAACCCGTCTCGGCATTCCAGTATGCCTGAGACTCCGGAGAAATCAGGAATTTGATAAATTTCCAGGTAGCGGCTGCTTTCACATCATCGTTGTTATTCAATGCCCAGAGAGATGCTCCTCCGATGGAAACACCGCCCTCATCGCCGTCCTTGATTGTCGGGAAATATGCGGTTCCAACTTCGAAACTTCCGTTGACATCCTGTAAAATCTGTTTCAGGGATGCGGTAGATCCAAGAGTGATCGCTGCTTTTCCGGAAGTAAAGTCTGTTGTTGCGGTATCACTTCCGGAACGGCCTACGTTTGGTGCAACGTCGGCATTGTTCAGGGCTTTCCACTCATTTAAGATATTGAGTGCTCCGCCGTTGGAATCAAATTCAACCGCAGTAGCAGCTGCATCACGGCCGTTTCCATTATCCGCATAGGAAAGTCCCTGTTTGCAGAGCCACTGTTCGAAATACCATCCATAGATGGAGAGTGCCAGCGGTTCACCGGCTCCACCCTTTGTTTTCAGATCATCACCGATAGCGAGAATTCCTTCCAGGCTTGTCGGAACCTCGGTGATCCCTGCTTTTTCAAACATATCTTTGTTGTAATACAGAATTGGTGTGGACGAATTGAATGGCATGGAGTACAGCTCATTGTTTACTGTATAATAAGCAGCGATATTCGGCTCGATCTGGGAAATGTCATAGCCATCTGCATCAATCAGCTCCTGCATCGGGATGACCCAGCCGGAATCAATCATAAAACGGGTTCCGATATCATAAATCTGTACCAGGTCTGCTCCCATATTTCCGATCTGTGCACTTTTCAGTTTGTTAATCGTATCATCATATTCTCCCTGGTAAACCGCCTCAACGGTAATGCCATCGGTATTTTCTTCATTGAATTTATTGACAAGATAATCCATTGCCTCGCCATTGACACCGCCCATGGAATGCCAGAAGGTAATCGTGGTTCCCTTCGTATCCTGGTTTAAATCCGGTGCTTCTGCGCCATCTGCCGTACTTCCTGCCTCTGCGCTGGCTGTGGTTTCATCCGTTGTTGCACTCTGTGCCTCACTCGTTGTTTTTCCGCCTCCACATCCGGTAAGCGCCATAGCTGCCATAGAAGCCGCAAGAATCGATGCAATCACTTTTTTCTTCATTTTTTTCTCCTCGTTTTTCATACAGTTTTCTATTCTTTTTTCTGTCACAGGAATCAGCCCTTGACTGCTCCTGAAAACATTCCTTTGATTAAGGCCTTCTGGCCTACGATAAAGATGGAAATGGATGGAATGATAATCATTACCACACCTGCCAGCATCAGGGTAATCGACTGTGCATCGACGCTGTTCAGCATACTGATACCAATCTGTACGGTACGCTTGCTGTCCGAACCGGTGACCAGCAGCGGCCACATGTACATATTCCATGCATTGATAAAGGTGTAAACCGCCATTGCTCCCATTGCTGACTTTGTCAGCGGCATCAGGATTTTTACGATAAACCGCAGATTACCGCAGCCGTCCAGCTTCGCCGATTCATAAAGCGAAATCGGAAAGGTCATGTAGAACTGGCGGAACAGGAAAATTCCCATTGCAGAGGTAAGAGAAGGCAGGATCAGAACAATATAGGTATCGAGCAGTCCTAGACTTCCTACTGTCAGATAATTGGAAATAATGGTTGCCTCACCCGGCACCATCATGGTCGCCATGACCAGCATAAACAGAACATTTTTTCCTTTGAAATTCAGGAAAGAGAAGGCAAATGCTGCAAGAGAACACGTTACAATCTGACCCAGCGTAATGCTGCCCGCAACCAAAAATGAATTCAGGACAAAGCGTACCAGCGGAATTTTATGAAATGCTTCCACAAAATTTTCCAGTGTCGGATGTTTGGGAACGATATTCATTGCCATTGTGTATAACTCACCTGACGGCATAAATGCTACGCTGATGGTATAAAGCAGCGGAAACAGCATAAACAGGCAGACGATCAGGTTCATGGTAACCAACGCTGTTTTCTGAAGCATTTTCTTTCTTTTTGCTTTTGCATTCATTGCCAGATGCAGTGCCTGCAGCTCCTCTGCAGAATAAGTTTTTGGTCCGGCAATCGTAGTTGCTATCGTAGACATCAGTATTTTACTCCTCTCTTTTCCATGCGAAACATAACCAGGGTAAGCGCCATGACAATCAGAAACAAAACAACGGACTGTGCGGCTGCGCTTCCAAACCGGTAATTAAAAAACGCATCACGGTATATCGAATATACAATCAGGTTCGTGGATTCTCCCGGTCCTCCCTGTGTCAGGATTTTCACCTGTCCGAATGACTGGAATGCCTGAATAATGTTAACAACCAGTGTGTAGAACATGATCGGAGAAAGTCCCGGCAGTGTCAGCTTAAAAAATTTCTGTACTGCATTCGCTCCATCTACAGAAGCACGCTCATAAATCGAATCATCAATATTTCCAAGTCCCGCCGAAAAATACAGGAAATTGATGCCACTGTTCAGCCATGCCGTGAGGACAGCCACACAGATCAGCGCATATTTCGGATCACTGACCCAGTTAATGCTCACATGCAGCAATTTGTTTACGATACCGATCGTGGGATTTAAGATAATCTTGAAAATCATGGCACCTGAGCTCGATGCTACTGCCATTGGGAGTGCATAGGAAGTACTGAATACCCGGATTCCCGGAAAAGCCTTGCTGCAAAGAACTGCTCCCAGAAGGCCAAGCGCCATACTTCCGACTACAACAATCGCCACAAATTCCAGTGTAACCCAGAGACTGTTGTAAAAGGATGGATTCGATAATAAGCTTTTATAGTTGTCCAGTCCCACATACAATTTCGCTTCTCCAAGCTTGTTTGTCTTATACAGGCTCAGATAAATGGTTTTAAAAAACGGATAAAACAGAAAGATGCTAAAGATCACCGTACTCGGGATCAGATACATATAAACTTCTGCTTTTTTACACTTTTCGATTACTTTTTTCACTTTCTGCTCCTTCTTATGCTGTTGCACGTTCTTCTTTTTCAACCGGCAGAGATAAAATATTTTCTTCTGTAAACGGATCAAAGATCTGTGCTTTCTCCATATCTGCATACAATGTAATGCTTTCCTTTACAGTAACCGGCACCTCGGAAGGCACTCTTGCTGTAATCAGATTTTTTCCGGTATTCATATGCAGATACGCTTCTGCACCGATCATCTCCCGCAGGTCAACAAATGCCTTCAACTGATTCTCTTCGTAACAGATCCGATGTGCGGAAGCGGTTGTTTCGTCCTGTAAATCCTCCGGTCTCAGACCTAAGATCACCATTTTTCCGAGATAATCGCGACGAAGCACCATTTCGTTCTCTCCTTTTGCACGAAGGGTAACTCCTCCGTCTCCTTCCAGATAAACCGCTCCGTTTCTTTCCGTCACCATCGTTTCCATAAAATTCATACTCGGAGCTCCGATAAAACCGGCCACAAATTTGTTTGCCGGATGGCGGTAAATCTGCTCCGGTGTATCCGCCTGCTGCACAACACCGTCTTTCATGACAATAATTTTTGTACCAAGCGTCATCGCCTCCGTCTGATCATGTGTAACATAAATCACCGTCGTTTTCAGTTCCTTATGTAATTTTGCCAGCTCCACCCGCATCTGTGCCCGCAGCTTCGCATCCAGATTCGAAAGCGGCTCATCCATTAAAAATGCTTTCGGCCGTCTCATAATTGCGCTTCCAATCGCAACTCTTTGTTTCTGACCGCCGGAAAGTGCTGCCGGTCTCCGGTCAAGTAAATGCTCAATTCCAAGCATTTTAGCTGCCTCATGTACCTTTTTATCAACTTCATCCTTGGGCTGTTTCCGGATTTTCAGAGAAAACGCCATGTTTTCATATACCGTCATATTCGGATAAAGCGCGTAGTTCTGAAATACCATCGAAAGATCGCGATCCTTTGCTTCTACATAATTACAAAGCTGTCCATCAATCCAGAGCTCCCCGCTCGTAATCTCCTCAAGACCGGCAATCATCCGAAGCGTCGTCGATTTTCCGCAGTCAGAAGGTCCAACAAAAATCACAAACTCCCGATCCGGTATTTCAAGCGAAAAATCCTGAACCGCATAATGTTCCTTATCATAAGATTTACATACATTCTTCAACACAATATTTGACATTCGTTTTTCTTCCTCCTCGTCTTGTCGAGACTCATTATACCTTTCCTTCCGTAAAGCCCACTACCACCGCTTTGTAAAATACCCGTTAATAAAATAACCGGTTACTTTACAAAAATCTTTTACATTTTCTCTCATCTCCGTCTCCATCCCCTTCTTTTCCAGCCATTTTTCCAGATCACTCTTTGTAAAATCCCCGAAAATCACCCGCAAAACCAATTTTCAAAACGAGTTCTGAATAGCCATTCCTTTTCCCAATACCAGACAGATTATTTTTGACACACAAAAAAGCGCCGTAACTATCAAAGTCACCGCACTTTTTCATCACAATATCTATATTCTTCTCTCATCTCAACGCAGTGGGCGCTCCCGCGCCCACATTCGTGTCCGTCCTTCGCACAGCCCCGTAACGCACACAAGGGTGGTGCGCATTTGCAGGGAGCGTGTAATTCTTAGGTTCTGGTATTTTGCGTTATGCGCCAAAAATCAACTGTCTGAGCGACAGCGAGTTTTGATTTTTGGCGCATGGTTTTAGCAAAATGACAGAGCCTTAGAATTACTAGCTCCCGAAACCGCGCATCACCCTTGTGTGCGTTACGGGGCGTCCGTCCCCACCTCAGAGCCTATTCCACCGGTTCCGCCGGCACAAACACCCTGCTGTTTTCCTGTTCTTTCGGTTTTTCCGCTCTTTCCGTTGCCTCCCTGCAGAAATACTCCTGTGAATTCACCAGCGTCTTTCCACGCTTATCCGGCTTTGTATACGTTCCGTCTGCCTGTAAAATACTGGCTTTCACATTATCCTTCATCTGGATATCAAGAATATGCATTACTTCTTTCTTAATCTGCTCATCCTCAACCGGGAACACAATCTCCACCCGTTTTTCCAGATTTCGCGGCATCCAGTCCGCGCTTCCCATAAACACCTCTTCATTTCCACCACTATAAAAGTAGAAAATCCGCGCATGTTCCAGGAAATTGCCGACAATCGAGCGAACGGTAATATTCTCGCTGACACCCGGGATTCCAACCTTCAGGCAACAGATTCCCCGGATAATCAGGTCAATCTTTACTCCGGCTGCCGAAGCACTGTAAAGCGCCGCAATAATATCGCGGTCGCATAACGAGTTCATCTTCGCAATAATATGCGCTTTCTGTCCCTTCTTTGCGTGTTCCTCTTCCATAGCAATCAGATGCAGGAACCGGTCCTTCATCCAGAGCGGTGCAACAATCAGTTTGTTCCAGCGATCCGGCTCCGAATAGCCCGAAAGCATATTAAATACTGCTGTTGCGTCCTCACCGATCTTTGCATTGCATGTCAGCAGACCACAGTCCGTATACAGCTTTGCCGTAGAATCGTTATAGTTTCCCGTGCCAAGATGTACATATCTGCGAATGCCTGTCTCCTCGCGCCGAACCACCAGTGTGATCTTACTGTGTGTTTTCAGTCCCAGAAGACCATAAATTACATGGCATCCCGCCTTTTCCAGCATCTTCGCCCAGACAATATTGTTTTCTTCGTCGAACCGTGCCTTTAATTCCACCAGTACGGAAACCTGTTTGCCATTTTCCGCCGCCTGAGCCAGTGCTGCAATAATCGGAGAATTGCCGCTCACACGGTACAGCGTCTGTTTGATCGCCAATACATCCGGATCTTTTGCTGCCTGCTGTACAAATTGCACGACCGGATCAAACGTCATATAAGGATGATGCAGTAAGATGTCTCCTTTTCGGATATTTGTAAAAATGTCATCCTCATTCATCAGCGCCGGAACTGCTGCTGGAATGTATTTTGGAATTTTATACTCATCAAAGCCGTCGAGCCCATACATTTTCATTAAAAACGTCAGATCGAGCGGTCCCGGAATCCGGAACAGGTCGTCTTCATCGATGTCAAACTCTTTTTCCAGCATCTTCAGGAGCCGCTTATCCATCTTATCTTCCACTTCCAGACGGATCACTTCGCCCCACTGACGTTTTTTAAGCTGCTTCTGGATCTCTTTTAACAGGTCCGAAGCCTCATCCTCATCGATCGAAAGATCTGCATTCCGCATAACACGGTACGGATGCGCACAGACCACATCGTAGCTTAAGAACAGCTTTCCAATGTTCCGCTCGATGATCTCCTCCAGAAGAATCACATACCGCTGTCCCGTCTTTTCATCCTGCGGAAGCAGAATAAAACGCGGCAGTACCGAAGGAACCTGAACCGTCGCAAATTCCAGTTCTTTCTCTTTTTCCTTCTCCTTGCCTTTCTTCTCTTTCTTATCCTCCGCACGGCTCAGAAGCGAATCCTCTTTCTTCTGCACCAGTGCACCGATATTCAATGTTTTGTTCCGGATCAATGGGAACGGGCGGGCCGAATCCATGGCCATCGGGGTCAGAACCGGGTAAATGTTCTCCTCAAAATAGGAATCCACATACTCCGCCTGCTCCTTCGTCAGCTTCTCGTGCTCGCTGATAATCGTAAGGCCAACGTGCTCCAGAGACGGAACCGCCGAGCGATTGTACGTATTGTACTGCAGCTGCACCAGCTCGTGTGTCCGTTTGCTGATCCCGGCAAGCTGCTCCTTCGCATCCATGCCGGACAGATCCTTTTTCGTATAGTTTGCATGCACCTGGTCTTTTAGTGAAGCCACACGGACCATATAAAACTCATCCAGGTTGGAGGATGTAATGCTGATAAATTTCAGACGTTCAAACAGCGGAATACTCTTATCCCGCGCCTCGTTTAAAACACGCTCGTCGAAGCTGACCCAGCTCAACTCCCGGTTGCGGAAATATTCCGGTTTCTTATATGGTGCAATATCCATCTTTCTTCGCCTCCTTTTACATCTGCCGTTTCAGTTTGATGACCGGCTGTATGCTGAATACCTCATTGAAGAAATCTAATTTTTCCTGGCACAAACCTTGCTCAAGGGTAAAATCGCGGTTGACCGTGAGCGAAAGCTGCAGCTCGCGCTCCTTTAATGTGGCGCGGATCGCCTGAATCTTCTGCAGATGACTCCGGTCGAGCGCATTCGCCAGACGGACGATTGCGGTCAGTTCGGATACTGTCAGATACTGCTCGGCACTCAAGGACGATTCCATCACCAGCTCATCGTAGGACGGGAGCGTAACCGTGTTGTATCTTGCAATCAATGCCACCATCTCACGCTCAATGTGCGACAATCCGATGATTTCATTTGACATGATAATATTATAGGAAGAATCCGCTACATTATTGAAACTGATGTATTTTCCAACGTCATGCAGCATCACTGCCATCTGGAGAAGCAGCCGTTCGCGCTCTTTCATACCGTGCATCTTTTTCGTCGCATCAAACATGGCAAGCGCTGTCATCTCCAGGTTCTGGACATGCGGACGGTTCACTGCGTACCGTTTTCCGATATTTTTTGCCGCCATCAGAATATCATTTTCGAAATTATGACCGCCTTTCAGCAGTTTCATCTGCTCCGCATACTCGTATGCAATACCACGTGTCATATGCACGCCCGGAATCCAGATATGCTCCGCACCCATCATATCAATCAGACATTTATAAATCACAGCAGACGGATACATCAGTGAAGCGTTTTCCAGCGGAATACCAAGTTTTACGGCGAGCTCCATCGGTGACTGGTGGATAATTTTCTCATACCAGGTATTAAAGTTTTCGCGGGAAATGATTTTTGTCGTTTTTTCTTCAATGTTCTGATAAACACTGTCGGTGAAAACATCGCCGATCAGCATAATATTTTCGATTTTACGGTCTTTCAGATACATCTTTTTAAAGCTTGATACTTCGTTCCAGATCAGCTCCTCGACCATCTCTTCGTAATGTTCCGTCTCACTTTGAATTCCGGCAAGACGCTCGCGGATGCGAAGACTTCCCATGCGGATGTTCTGTGTTGTGACAAGTGCATCCTTGTCGAACAGGGAAATCTGAAAACTGCCACCGTCAAGATCGAGAATCGCAGTTCCCTTTTCAATGATCTTGTTAAAATTGTCCTCCATCGCCGCGAGCGCTTTATAGCTAAGAAAACGCTGCTCCGAGTTGGAGAGAACCGTGACAGAAAGACCGGTCAGCTGATGAATTTTTCCAAGGACATAGAGACTGTTCGACGCCTCACTGATCGCACTGGATGCCGTTGCACGGTAATCGTCCACGCGATAGCCTTCCATAATCCGCACAAAATCTGCGAGTACACGGCACAGCTCTTCTTCCATTTCCGGGCGAATTTTTCCAAGCGTGTAAGTATCTTTTCCAAGCTCCATCCGGTGGCAGATCTTATCCACGCTTCGGATACCCTGCTTTTTGGAGATCTCGAAAATCTCCAGAATGACGTCGTAGCTGCCGATATCAATGGCAGCAAATGTGGAATACTGCATATACGCTTTTCCTCCTTCTTTTTCAAAGGATATCCCAAAAAGCCCGCTCCCAATACCAAGCGGACTTTTTGACCTTTTTCTTTTTACTGTTTTCCGAGCAGATAATCGATAAACTGCTGTGCGGTACGGCCGGACAGACCGCCGTGGGACAGTTCCCATTTGTTCGCTTCTGCCAAAAGCTCTTCCTCACGCAGCGTCACGCCGTATCGTTCGGCCAGTGTGGAAACAATCTTCTGGAATTCTTTCTTATCCGGTGCACCAAAATAGATGCTGACGCCGAAACGGTATACCAGGGATAGTTTCTCCTGTACGGTGTCGGAAGTATGCATATCCTGTCTTGTTCCTTCTTTGTCACTGTAATCCTCTTTAATCAGATGGCGACGATTGGAGGTTGCATAAATAAGAATATTGTTCGGACGTTTTTCCAGGCCTCCCTCAATGACAGCTTTCAAGTATTTGTACTCAATCTCAAACTCTTCAAAGGAAAGGTCATCCATGTAAATAATGAATTTATAATTTCTGTTTTTGATCTGTGCAATCAGCTCATTCAAATCCTGAAACTGATGCTTGTAAACCTCGATCATACGAAGTCCCTGATCGTAATATTCATTCAGGATGCCCTTGATGCTGGAGGATTTTCCGGTTCCGGCATCGCCAAAAAGCAGACAGTTGTTTGCTTTCTTGCCCTCGACAAACGCTTTCGTGTTGTCGATCAGCTTCTGCTTTGGAATTTCGTAGCCGACAAGATCAGAAAGGCGCACATCCGGAATGTTGGTAATCGGGATAATCTCAACGTTCTCTCCTGTATGCGCAATACGAAATGCCTTGTGAAGTCCCAGTTTTCCCACTCCGAAATCTTTGTAAAACTGAACCATATCAGCCATAAATTCATCTGCGGATGCAGCCTTTGCCAGACGGATGGCCAGCTCACAGATACGATCCCGGACTTCTTTGTTGAACAGTTTATTCGGACTGTCCGTGTTCTCATAGGAACTGATGACAGAGGCATCGCCGGACTCAAAAATCTCATCAAAAACACAAATATCAAAGTCAAACAGTTCTTTGAAACGGACAAAGTCGTGTTTTGCCATCTGGTTGATGCTTCCCTCGACTTTTCCGACAATCTCGCACGAGGTAGAGAATGCATTTTCTTTGTTTACCAGCAGATACGTCAGATAATCATGCCAGAGATTTCCGGAGAAGCCGTAGCGGTTTGCCATCTCGACAAGGCGGTTCAGTGCCTCATAAAACTGCGGCTCATATGCGCTCATATTCTCACGGAACCGGCGGTCTTTTAAGGAAATCTGAGCGTTGACCAGCTTTTTGTAGGTCTCCACCAGTATCGTCATATCGCGCAGTACCTCTCCCTCTGCAAAATCGCGGTAGAGGATACATTCTTCTATTCTAATCATCTTTTGTCTCTTCCTTCCTGTCATTTTTCATTTTATTTATGCGAAAAGGCCGCTTGGTACGGCCCTCTCTTCTGGATTAATAATTTCCGAAAATCCGGAATTTTGCGGATTCTGCCTGAAGTCCACGCAGTGCATTTTTGACCGCCGGATCACTTAAATTCCCTTCAAAATCCACGAAAAAACGGTATTCCCATTTCCGCTGCGAAATCGGCCGGGATTCGATCTTTGTCATGTTCAGATCGTTGTAAATAAAATGTGCCAATGCATTGTAAAGAGAACCGCTTTGATGCGGCAGTTCCATGCATACGCTGATTTTCTGTGCATCCTTTACAAAGCGTTTCTGACCGGAAATAATAACAAAACGTGTCGTATTGCCCCGGGCGTCAAAAATGCCTTCTTTTAAGATCTGCAGTCCGAAGTGTTCTGCTGCATATGGGCTTCCGACGGCTGCCATCGTCAAATCACCGCTCTCAGATACTTCTTTTGCAGCGGCGGCCGTATTCAGTCGTTCCTCTGTTTTCCAGTTTTCATTGGAATCGAGAAAGCGGCGGCACTGGGCCAGTGCCTGCGGGTGGGAAATCACGGTACGGATGTCCTCAACTTTCGCACCCGGCAGTGCCATCAGCACATGCTCGACCGGCAGCTCCTGCTCGCCGACGATGTAGTGCGGGTATTCCACGAGAAGATCGTAAATGTCGGATACGATGCCTGCGGTGGAGTTCTCGATCGGAAGCACAGCGTAATCAGCCTCGCCCTTTGTGATCGCCTCCATCGCCTCTTTCCAGGTGTCTACGTGGAAACTGGTGATCGTATCATCGAAAAATTCTTTCATGGCACCGAAGCTATAGGCGCCCTCCACACCCTGGAAGACAACTCTTTTTCCGTGCGTTGGAAGATGATCCACCTGTGTGTAATCGGTCATCTCCTCGCCGCCGTTCTCGGTCAGCAGCTGATACTGGCGCTTCCGGCTGATCGACATGATCTGCTGGAACAGCTCCTGGATGCCTTTTGTATTGAATGCATTTGTTCCCTCGCCTGTCAGCTTTTCCAGCTTCTGGCGCTCACGTTCCGCATCAAAAACGGCTTTTCCTGTCTCTATCTTGTACTGCGCAACCTCCGCCGTCAGCGCCATCCGGTGCTGGAACAGGCGGACGATCTCGTCGTCGGTGACATCGATCTCGTCGCGGATTTTTCCTAAGTCTAGCATATCTGGTCCTCCTGATACTCTGCATTTGTTGCAGATATCAATATTTTACTCCATCTCCGTTTAATTTACAAGAAAAGATCTTCCGAAATTCGGCTTTTGTACAATCTTTTTCCTTTTTGACTGCTATTTCACTTTATTTTTTCACATTTCATATTACTCTGCTTTTCGACCTTTTTCCTGCCATTTTTTATCTTGCATTTATCCTGTTTTTGTGTTAAGGTGGAACACAGAAAAAATAAGTTACTGTTCACTCAGCAGGGAAACACCTGCTGTTTCGCTGCGTAAGAAAATGATTCAGGCGTGAGCAGCCCTCCTTTTGCGAAGCAAAACTTTAAATGAGGGCTGCGAATGTTACAGTTCGCAGGGAACCTGTGAACAGTAACAAAAATAAGGATCTTCATAGGAGGTAATATATGCGACACTTAATGAGTCCCCTTGATTTCTCGGTCGAAGAACTGGATCAGTTAATGGATCTGGCGAACGATATTGAGAAGAACCCGGAGAAATATGCACATGCCTGCGATGGCAAAAGACTTGCTACTTTATTTTATGAACCAAGCACACGCACCCGTCTCAGCTTTGAAGCTGCCATGATGAATCTTGGCGGTACTGTTCTTGGTTTTTCTTCTGCCAATTCTTCTTCCGCTTCCAAAGGTGAAAGCGTAGCCGACACCATCCGCGTGGTATCCTGCTTTGCAAATATTTGTGCCATGCGTCATCCGAAAGAAGGCGCTCCGCTCGTTGCATCGATGTACTCCCGTATTCCTGTGATCAACGCAGGTGATGGCGGACATCAGCATCCGACGCAGACTCTTACCGATCTTCTTACCATCCGTTCTTTAAAGGGTCGCCTGAACAATCTTACCATCGGTTTCTGCGGCGATCTTAAATTCGGCAGAACGGTTCACTCCCTGATTGAAGCGCTGGTTCGTTATACCGGCATTAAAATTGTATTAATCTCCCCGGAGGAGCTTCGTCTCCCGGATTACATCCGTGATGATGTGCTGCGCGCAAACAATGTTCCATTTGAGGAAGTTATTAAAATGGAAGATGTTCTCCCGAAGCTGGATGTCCTTTATATGACCCGTGTCCAGAAAGAACGTTTCTTCAACGAGGACGATTACATCCGTATGAAGGATTTCTATATTCTGGATCAGTCCAAAATGGATCTTGCTTCTCCGGAAATGCTGGTTCTGCATCCGCTGCCGCGTGTCAATGAGATCTCCGTTGACGTGGATAATGACCCGCGCGCTGCTTACTTTAAACAGGTTCAGTACGGTGTTTATGCACGTATGGCCCTGATTCTAACGCTGCTGAACATCAAAGTCGATTAAGAAAGGAGCATCTTTCGCTATGCTGAACGTAGGACGTATTGAAGAGGGCTTCGTGCTCGACCATATTAAAGCAGGAAAGGCTATGACCATTTACCATGATCTGGGACTGGACAAGCTGGACTGTACCGTAGCCATTATTAAAAATGCCAAAAGTGAAAAAATGGGAAAAAAGGACATTCTGAAAGTTGAGTGTTCGGTTGATAAGATGGATCTTGACATCTTAGGCTTTATCGATCACAATATCACTGTCAATGTCATTAAAGACGGCGAGATTACGGAGAAAAAAGAACTTCATCTGCCGAAACAGGTGGTTGATGTGATTAAATGTAAAAACCCGCGCTGTATCACCTCTATTGAGCAGGGATTAAAACATGTCTTTATCCTGGCTGACCCGGAAAAAGAGATTTACCGTTGCAAATACTGTGATGAGAAGTATACAGGAAACAGAAATAAATAAGAGCTGTACGGCAAAGCGCCCGGAACCACGTTCGGTTTCGGGCGCTTTCTTTTATCCTTCCTATGCAGTTTTTGCTTCTTTCGAACCGAGGCACACAATCAGCCAGCCGATGAAGACCGCAAGAGATGCGCAGATCAGCATCGCGCCAACACCGGCTGCATCGATAAGCCAGCCGCCAAACAGGGAGCTCATTACATTTCCTGCGGTGATGGTCATCGCCATATATGCCTGTCCTTTAATCGAATCCTGCGGCTCCATGATGCCGTCCACGTAATAGACGCAGGCGACGTTGAGCAGCGCCCAGCCGAACATCTGGAACGGCTGAGCAGCGTAGTACGTCGGAATATTAAAGGCCAGGAAGGTTCCTATGCTTTTCAGGACAAAAAACAGGCCGGAGAGGCGGAACCAGAAAACACTGCTCTTCTTTTTCAGCAGATAGCCGAACAGAAACATCGTTGGCAGCTCGGAAACTGCAGAGATGGTCATCGCATTTCCCATCTCACCGCTGCCACCACCTTTTGCCATTGCAATCTGATAATTGAAGCTGTTAATCAGGCTATGTGACATAAAGATCAGAATGCAGCCAAGCAGTACTACCGCGAAGGACGGATACCGTTTCAGAAAATCGACCGGACCGGCTGCTCCTGTCTCTTCTTTTTCTGCTTCTGCTTTTTTTCCGTCCTTTTTAAATGGAAAACGAAATACACAGGCGAGAAAAAGAATGGTCAGCGCGATAGCCCAGATCGGAATCATGTCTGCTCCAAAGGATGCGGTCAGCCGGCCGAGCAGCCATGATGCAATCGCATATGCAACGGAACCCATGCCGCGCCCGATTCCGTAATCAAGTTCCTCTCCCTGGCGGATCGTCTCCATACCAAGAGAATTAACGAACGGAATCATCAGCATCAGCATCGTAATGCTTGCGCCGTACAGCAGTGTCCTTGCCACCATAGAACTGCTTTCTGCCGTTGCAGCAAGGGAAATGATAAGAACAAGCTGAATCAGGTTCGCTCCAAGGAGCATTGTTCGTACGGACGGGCTTTCCGGCCGATCTGCGTAGGATGCCAGCGCAGGCTGCAGAACCGCTGACACGATACAGCCAACTGCCGTCAGAAGGCCGATTTGTGTGTTTGTGAAGCCTTTTTCAAGAAGATAGACGCTGGCATACCCCATCAGTGCCGCGTATCCCATCCAGTAGCAGCCCTGAATCGTGCCGTAGCGCACGGACAGGTGTTTTTTCATGTTTTTGTCCCCCTTTTTCTACAACTTTTCCCTTATCGTAGCGTATTCTACAGAAAATAGCAACTCAAAATCAACAATAAAACTATTTAGAATTTTTTCGAAATACTTATTGACTTTTCGCTTTCCATGTGATAAAAAGTATTTAGATGAATTTCTAATTAGATTGTATTCATACTAATGTACTCTCGGAGTCTTTCTGTGCTTGATTTTGTGAGATGATTTTTTGTCAGTTGTGCCCAAATTTCTGAGGCGTACGCGGTGCGTACGTTGATGAAATTCGGGTGCAACTGGCGGAAAATCAGCCGCAAAAGCAAGTGCAGAAAGATTCCGAGAGTACATACTACTGGAAAGGAGGTTCCATGGCATTCGCAGAAACGTTTAAAGCTCTCTCCGATCCTGTCCGGCGAAGGATTCTGGAGCTTCTGAAAAACGAAAGACTTTCTGCCGGGGAGATCGGATCGCACTTTGATATGACAGGTGCAACCATCTCCTACCATCTCGGTATTCTGAAAAAAGCAGACCTTGTGCTGGAATCCCGGGAGAAAAATTTTATTTATTATGAACTCAACACTTCCGTCCTGGAAGAAATCATGCTCTGGATTTCAGAGCTCAAAGGAGGCACTTCTGATGTGGAAAAAATATAAAACAACACTGATTCTGACAACACTCATTTCTCTTTTTCCGATGGTGATCGGACTTCTGCTCTGGAATCGCATGCCGGACACCATTGCCACCCATTTTGGCACAAACAACGTTCCCAACGGCTGGAGCAGCAAAACGATGGCAGTGATCGGTATTCCTCTGTTTCTTGCCGCGCTGCAGATTTTTACCGCTGTTTTCACTTTTTCTGATCCGAAGCGGCAGAATATCGGCCCGAAGATGATCCGTCTTGTTCTGTGGATCATACCTGTAACCTCCCTGATAGTCTGCTGCTCCATCTATGCAAACGCAGTCGGCATCACAGTTGATATCGGTTTTGTTGCCAATGGAATCGTTGGTCTTCTCTTTATTCTCATCGGCAATTACATGCCAAAATGCAAACAGAACTACACAACCGGCATCAAGGTTCCATGGACCCTTCACAGTCAGGAAAACTGGAACCGCACTCACCGCCTCGCCGGCTGGGTTTGGATCATCGGCGGCGTTGCCATGATCGTAAACAGCTTTCTGCAGCTTGAATGGATTTTATTTCTCACGATCGCAGCGCTGGTTTTGATTCCGATCGGATATTCCTTTCTCCTGTTTAAAAAAGGAATCTAAACCCGGAGAATTTTTTATAAGAAAATTCAACGAAGTTTCCTGTTTAAAAAAGCTTCTGTTCTTCCCTTTTTCCGGGAGGAACAGAAGCTTTTTTATTTCGCGATTTTTATATCTATAAGGAAATGATTCCTATTTTTATACTTATTCTATTGGATGCAGATTTTTCAATGATACATCAAGAATCGGTGCAGAATGCGTCAGTGCACCGCTGGAAACATAGTCTACGCCGGTGTCGAGGATCGTGGCGATATTTTCTTTTGTCACATTTCCGGAGCACTCGGTTTTTGCTCTGCCGTTGATGACGGCTACCGCCTCTTTCATCTGCGCCGGAGTCATATTGTCGAGCATGATAATGTCGGCACCTGCATCTGCTGCTTCGCGGACCATATCGAGGTTTTCACACTCGACTTCAATCTTACGCACAAACGGAGCATAATCGCGTGCCATCTCGATCGCTTTTGTGACACTGCCTGCAGCTCCAATATGGTTGTCCTTTAACAGAACGCCGTCGGACAGATTGTAGCGGTGATTCTGGCCGCCACCGATTTTGACTGCATATTTTTCAAAAATACGCATATTCGGGGTCGTTTTTCTGGTATCGAGAAGGGTCGTTTTGGAACCTTCGAGCAGCTTTGCAACGCTTCTCGTATACGTTGCAATTCCGCTCATCCGCTGCAGATAATTGAGCGCGGTTCTCTCACCGGACAGCAGAACACGGATATCGCCGTTTACGGTTGCGAGCAGATCGCCTTTTTTGACTTCATCGCCGTCTTTCACATACGGAATAATCTCGGTTTTCTCATCGAGCAGAGTAAATACTCTTGCAAATACTTCCATACCGGCAATGACGCCGTCCTGTTTGCAGAGAAGCTGTACCGTTCCCTGGCAGGCTTCTGGCATGACAGCATTCGTGGTTACATCTTCACTGGAGATATCTTCCTGCAGTGCCAAAAGCAGCAGATTATCCACATTTAGTGTTCTTGTGATTGGATTCATATTCATCTTCCTTTCTGATCGCATCCCAGATGCTCTCTTTGCAGCATTCTGCATATTCTTCCATATTCTGGTAATCTTCTTTTCTAATATCGTACCGTTTTGCGAGGAGCTTCCATTCATCTTCCTTCGGCTCCGTTGCCGTTTCTTTGCGGTCTGCATTCTCTGTAAGACCCTCTGCGGTCCATTCGGCAGCCATCTTCTTTGCTGCACGTTCCGCAAATACGAGGCTCTCCAGCAGAGAATTGCTTGCCAGACGGTTTGCGCCGTGCACGCCGTTGCAGCTCGTCTCACCTGCTGCATACAGATGATCCATCGTCGTTTCGCTATTGCTGTCTACCTTGACGCCACCCATAAAGTAATGCTGTGCCGGTACAACCGGGATCGGTTCTTTTGTGATATCATATCCCTCTTCCAGACATTTCTGGTAAATATTCGGGAACCGTTCTTTTACATCAAGCGGAATCGTTTTCAGGGAAAGCCATACGTGCTTCGTGTGATCCTTTTCCATCTGGCGGTGAATCTCACGGGATACCACATCACGCGGCTGCAGCTCATCGGTGAAACGCTCACCGTTTTTATCGAGCAAAACAGCGCCCTCTCCGCGGACAGATTCTGAAATCAGGAAACGGCGGCCTTTCTTTTGGGAATACAGCGTTGTTGGATGAATCTGTACGTAATTGACATTTTTCAGTGCTACGTTCCTGTGGATTGCAATTGCAAGTGCATCTCCGGTCAGATGCGGGAAGTTCGTGGAATTATCGTAAATTCCGCCGATGCCGCCGCATGCCCAGATCACATCCCTGGCATAAACCGGAATCAGCTTTCCTTCTTCATCCCGGATCAGAACACCCTCGCAGACATTTTTGCAGGAAAGAATATCACACATTTCCGTGTGCACAAGAAGCGTCACGTTCGGCAGCTTTTTTACCTGCGCGAGAAGCTTGCTCGTAATCTCCTTTCCGGTTACATCGTCGTGGAACAAGATGCGATTGGTAGAATGTGCGCCTTCTTTCGTATAGCAGAGTTCCCCGTTTTCATCGCGGCGGAAATCCACACCCCAGGCGATGAGCTGATTGATGACATTTCGGGAAGAACGGATCATAATGTCGACGGATTCCGGCGTATTTTCATAGTGCCCGGCATGCATCGTATCTTCATAGAACGCATCGTAATCGCTCTCGTTTTTCAGAACACAGATACCGCCCTGTGCGAGGAAGGAGTCGCTGTCCTCGGTATCTGCTTTTGTTATCATCAGAATATCAGCTTCCTGGGGCAGATGAAGTGCCGCAAAACATCCTGCCACACCGCATCCTACAATCACTGCATCATAATACTTTTTCATTTCATTTCCTCTTTTCCGCTTCTGCGTTCTGCTTATTTTGTTACTTTGCAAGCTCGAGCATTCTTAACAGCGGCGCATGTGCGTCTGAAATTTCCTGTTCGCTTAACAGAACTTCATTCTCCTCATTTTCCAGTGCTTCTATTAATTTGTCCAATGTCACTTTTTTCATATTTGGGCAGATCTGCGTATTTCCCACTGCATAAAACTTCTTATCCGGGCAGCGCTTTTTCAGCTCTGCGAAAACGCCAAGCTCGGTTGCAACGAGAAACTCGGTATCTTTACTTGCCTCGGCATATTTGATGATGCCTGCGGTGCTTCCGACGTAATCGGCAAGTGCAACGACCTCACTTCTGCACTCCGGATGAACGAGAAGCTTTGCCTGCGGGCGTGCTTCCTTTGCAGCCTTTGCAGCTTCCGGACGGATGGCAGCATGTACGTGACAGAAACCGTCATTTAAGATGATATGTTTCTCCGGCACCTGCTCAGCCACATAGGTACCAAGGTGCTCGTCGGGGATAAAGAAGATGTCGTGGTTCGGCAGTTCTTTTACAATTTTCACTGCGTTGGAGGATGTGACACAGACGTCAGAATGACTTTTTAATTCCGCGGTGGAATTGACATAGCATACGACAGCCACATCCGGGTACTCTTTCCGGACTTCCTCGATTTTTTCAATCACTGCCATGTGAGCCATCGGGCAGTCGGCATGCAGATCCGGGAGCAGTACTTTTTTGCCCGGGTTTAAGATTTTGGCGCTTTCACCCATGAAACGAACGCCGCAGAGAACAATGACACTGGCGTCCACTTTCGTCGCCATGTCGCTTAAGTAATACGAATCTCCGATGTAATCGGCAATTTCCTGCACTTCATCCGGCACGTAATAGTGTGCCATGATGACGGCGTTTTTTTCTTTCTTTAATGCTTCCAGCTTTTCTCTTCTGGTATCCATTGGTTTTGTTTCCTTCCTATTTTTACTATCACGATTCAGAACCCTGAATCGTGATATTTTTTTAACACTTTAGCGCTTAGTATACCACAACTTTTGTCATGTGACAAGACAGTTGTAATGTCCATTGTCCATTTTTTTCTTTCCTGCCTTTCCCTTCCCTGTGGTTATCATAGGAAGTACTTGTCTAAGATACAAAAATCTGTGACGCAGTAATTTACGTTCTGCAGTGCTGAAGTTTTGCATTATTTTCTGGGATTGCTATAAAAACATCCGGAAGTTTGACGGTTGAATAATGATCTACAAAAAAAAAACGGCCACAATACCCATTTACTGGGTTTGTAACCGTTTTATCACCTTACAGCTGTCAAAGATGGGATTCTATCATTTCACCTCTGATATGTCACTATTTACAATTTCTTCCGCCGTATATTCTTCTATTTCTGTCTTTGTCACCTGTTTGATATGCTTTTTTTTCAGATGCAGATATACGAATTCCCGAAAAATAGTATAGAACACGGAAAGTAACGGAATGAAAACAAGCATACCTACAATTCCCATAAGGTTTCCGCCGATCGTAACTGCTGCAAGAACCCAGATCGATGGAAGCCCTACAGACTCACCCACAACATGAGGATAGATCAGATTTCCCTCAATCTGCTGCAGCACCAGAAATACTATAATAAATAAAACTGCCTGTTTTGGATTTACCATAAAGATCAAAAAGCTTCCCACCGCACACCCGATGAAGGCTCCGAAAATCGGGATCAATGCCGTAAACGCAATTAAAATTCCGATCAAAAGTGCATATGGCATCCTCAAAATGCTCAATATAACAACAAACATACCGCCAAGGATCACGGCTTCCAGACACTGACCTGTAAGAAAATTTGCAAATGTCCGATAAGTCAGAGAGCAGACTTTAAAAAAAACATCTGCTTTTTCCTTTGGAAGAAAAGCGAAAAATACTTTTCGAATCTGCACCTGCAGCGTTTCCTTCTGAAAAAGGACATAACAGGCAAATGAAAATGCAACAAAAAAGGCTGCCACTCCACTAACAATGGAACCCACTGCTGACATTGTGGTATTCATCATATTTCCTGCGCCATTTCCAAGCAGGCTTATCCCCCACTTGATCGCCTGATCCGGATTAAACTGTACCTGATCTACAAGCTTCATGATTTCCTGGTTATTATGGGAAAACTCCCGAATCCAGCTTTGCATCTGCGGAATAAAATCAGTGATACTCATCATCAGGTTTCCCATTGTCCGCGTAAGCTGCGGAATCACACCAAACATCACCAGTACAATCACGCCAACCGCAAATACGATCGTAAGGAACAGGCTTATCGGTCTTGCCAGTTTTTCGACTATCTTATTTTCTTTTTTTGCCCTTCCAAAAATTTTCTTTTCCAAAAAGCTCATTGGCACGTTGGTCACAAATGCGATCGCTCCGCCAAGTACAAAGGGAAATACGATCCCCCATATTACTTTCAACACATCGAGCACCACATTAAACTTCCACAGTGCGACCACAAGAAATGCTGTAAACACAATAAGTTCCCGGATTTTTTTTACAGATATTTTACTTATATCCACTATCAGTCTCCTCTTTTTTTAATTTCATGTGTATCCATTTAAGCAGCTGAATGATCGGAAGACCTGCAAACGCATACAAATATACACAGCAATGATAAAAAAAGAAACTATTATTGCATAACAGAAAATGCAATAAAAGTCTCACCATTTCCATGTAGTGCCGGATGTTTCCACCGTACTGACGACACTGCAAACGCAAATTTCCAAACGTAGGTTACTCCCCTTTATCAAAGCTAATAGTATAACAGAATCGGTACCTCTGTCAAGATTTTTGAAATTATTTTTGAAAACGGCGCGTCGCATTCTCGTTACTTTAGTGATGAGTTAGACGCGCAAGATTTTTGGCAAAAAGAAGAACAAATGTTTGATATACTCCTATGCATATGATATAATGTTTTTATGGGAAAAGATATGTTTACAATTAATAAAAATGATCTTTCATATGGTAGAGGATACGTATACTCTCTGCAGTATCATCTGGTCTGGTGTACCAAGTATAGAAAAAAGGGTTTAAAAGATGGAATTGATGTGGAATGCAAAGAAATGCTGCAAGGTCTTGCACAGGAATATAAATTTCAAATTCTGGCTATGGAGGTTATGCCGGACCATGTTCATCTGCTTATAGACTGCAGACCACAGTTTTATATTTCAGATATGATCAAAATCATGAAGGGGAATCTTGCGCGTCAGATGTTTCTTTCACATCCAGAATTAAAGAAAGAGCTGTGGGGAGGGCATTTGTGGAATCCGTCTTATTGTGCAGTAACGGTCAGTGACCGAAGCCCTGAACAGATACTTGCTTACATAGAAGGTCAGAAGGAAAAATCCAGTTAAAACCAGAAAGGGGAAGAACGATGAAAATCATATCCAGTTATGGTGTAGAATTACGAAAACAGAATATTCCGATCCGCCAGACACTGGAGATTTACCGTTCTGCTGTCTGCTATCTGATCAAAGCGTATGAATCTGTATGGGAAGAACTGGCAAAAATTGAGAACAGTAAGAAACGTTTCAATGCAGCGGAATATCTGGTGCATACAACGAAACGGAATCCGGCCCGGTTTGATTTTGACTTCTGCTTTCCAAAGATGCCATCTTATTTCAGGAGGGCAGCAGTACAGCATGCGCTTGGGAGTGTATCTTCTTATCAGACGCGTCTGGAGCAGTGGAAAGCAGAGGGGCAGAAAAAGGGAAAGCCGTATCTGGAAAGTAAACAGTATGCGATGCCTGTTTTTTACCACGATGTCATGTACCGTAAAAATACAGAAGAGAAAGATGCGGCGTTTTTAAAACTATACGATGGCCGCGACTGGAAATGGTTTGCTGTGCGGATGAAACATACGGATATGGAATATTTAAGAAAACACTGGTCGGGCAAAAAAGCTTCGGCGCCAACGTTGGAGAAAAAGCACGACAAATATTTCCTGCGTTTTACGTATGCGGAAGAGGTATCTTTAAACCGGACACCTGTCAAAGAACAAACGATCTGCAGTGTGGATCTCGGCATCAATACGGATGCAGTCTGTACCATCATGCGTCCAGACGGAACTATCCTGGGAAGAAAGTTTATTAACTTTCCCAGTGACAAAGACCGGATGTACCGTGTGCTGGGACGGATCCGAAGATTTCAGAGGGAGCATGGATTCCGCCAGGTGCAGGGAAGATGGGCATATGCAAAACGTCTGAATACAGAACTTGGTAAAAAGATTGCCAGGGAAATCGTTTTCTATGCATCAGAAAATAGGGCAGATGTGATTGTTTTCGAATATCTGGAGATGAAAGGAAAACTTTCCGGGAAGAAAAAGCAGAAACTGCAGATGTGGAGAAAACGTGATATCCAGAAACGGTGCGGACAGCAGGCACACAGAAAGGGAATCCGAATTTCCCGAATCTGTGCCTGGAACACGAGCAGGCTTGCCTTTGATGGATCAGGAGAGATTGACCGTGATATACGGGATCATCGTCTGTGTACGTTTCAGACTGGAAAAAGATACAACTGTGATTTGTCAGCATCGTATAATATCGGAGCAAGATATTTTATCCGTGAAAATTTAAAACCCTTGCCGGAAACGGAAAGGTCTTTGCTGGAGGCAAAAGTTCCTGCAGTAAAGCGTAGAACCTCATGTGTTTATGCGGATTTGAGAGACTTAATTTCAGAAATGGAACTGCGAAAAGCAGCATAAACACAGGCAGATATACCGTGGACTACCTGTTATGTGGAAACCTGCCGTATCCGGCATGGAAGAAGCGCGTATCCGCGCAAGATCTAAGAAACAGGCGTATCCGCCGATATTTTGTCTGCCGCCTAAAGCGGTCTGAAGCACGTGACTTTAGTCATGTGAGGTTCACGTGCAAAAAGACATAGTCGCCATTTTCTTTCTTGCCTTTTTCCTTCCCTATGGTCTATAATAGAAAGTACTTGTCTAAGATACGAAATTGCTGATAAAGGAGCTTTTATATGAACAAAAAGGAAATTGCCGAGATCAAAAAACTCTTTACCCCATCCCACTGTGCGATCACGCGGATCTGCGGATGCTATGTAGATGCGGAGAAAAATGTTAAGACGAAATTAAAAGAAGCTTTTCTTTCTCTTGAAGAGGAAGAAATGTTCAAATATTTTAAGATTTTCAAAAGCACCCTCTCTGGCACGATCGGAAAAAATCTCCTGAATATGGAATTCCCGCTTCCCCAGGAAAGTGACGGCGGCACGCAGGAATTTCTCTTAAAGCTGCGCAACAGTGAGCTAAAAGACGATGCGCTGATCGATGCGTTTTATGAAAAAGTCATGGCAGATTATCTCTATCCGGAAAACTACTATATTATTCTGATCCACGGCGCATACGATGTTCCGGGACGTGCTTCGGATAACCTGGATATGGATGATGCCTCGGATTACGTTTATGAATTTATCCTCTGTAGCATCTGTCCTGTAAAGCTTGACAAACCGGGACTCTTCTACAATGTTTCCCACAACACGATTGAAAACCGCGTGCAGGACTGGGTGGTCGGTGCACCGGAGAACGGATTCCTCTTCCCGGCTTTCACAGACCGCAATACCGATATTCACAATCTGCTGTACTTTACAAAAAATGCCGAAATGGATCAGCCGGATTTTCTCGACCATTTTCTCGGCTGCCAGGCACCGCTTTCCGCGAAATCCCAGAAAGAGACCTTCCAGTCTATTATAGAAGAAACTCTTGATTCCTCCTGCGATTTTTCTACGGTTATGACGATTCAGGAAAATTTAAATACCATGATTGAGGAACGAAAAGACGACCCGGAGCCGGTAGTGCTCGACAAACACGAGGTAAAACGCCTGCTCGCAACCAGCGGCGTGCCGAACGAACAGCTTGAGGAATTTGACGAGAAGTATGAAGCAATTGCGGATGAAAAAGTAAGCTTTGTTGCCTCAAATGTAGCCAGTACCCGGAACTATGAGATCCGCACTCCGGATGTCATTATCAAAGTCAGCCCGGAAAAGGCACAGCTTATTGAAACCCGCACAATCGACGGAACACCGTATATTCTGATTGAAGCGGCGGACGAGGTTGAGATCAACGGAATCCTCTTAAAGCCATCCACAGAGACAAGTGAAAAATGACATTGGTTGTATCCACTAATGTACTCTCGGAGTCTTTCTGTGCTTGATTTTGTGAGCTGAAAGATTCCGAGAGTACATACTACAAAAAGGGAGGCGTACCCCGGTTTTCCCCGGCCGCACGCCTCCCTTTTCTCTTTTTTTCTGCTTTAGCAGAGCGCTTTTCCAAGTGCTGCGCATGCTGCATCTGCTTCGTCATCCGGAGCATCTGCGCAGATCACACTGTCACATACCAGATCGGCACCGTCGTTTTTGCAGGTTTCTTCCCAGGTACGCATCCACTCGCCGTCTCCCCATCCATAGGATCCGAACAGAGCGATTTTCTTTCCGGAGAGTTTTGACTCACATGCGGAGAACATTGGCTCGAACTCGGTATCTTCCAGCTCTTCTGCACCCATAGCCGGGCATCCGAAAGCGATTGCATCGTATGCGTCTACATCATCAGCGGAGAAATCTGCGGAAGTCAGAACAGAAACTTCTGCGCCTGCCTCTTTTGCTCCCTCTGCTACTTTCTGTGCCATCATTTCTGTGTTGCCGGTTCCACTCCAATAAACTACTGCTACTTTGCTCATTTTTAAATCCTTCTTTCTTTATTTTCTTATTCCATGGGGATTTCTCTCGTCCCCGCTCATACTGCCCTTTTTGTGGCGGGCGGTATCTTATGTTAAACAGCTACGGTGAGCTGTAAAACGCTTCTTCCCTGCTTCCAGAGCCGCAGATACACGTTTCTGCATTTCTGGTAGCGCTGAAATGTTTTCTGTGCTTCACACTCGTTGCAATAGACCTTCCAGCATCCCTTGCATTTGTAATTGTGGCCTTTGTTCTCAATAAAGCCGATCACATCACCGAGCGGATAATCGAGAAACACGCCGATTTCATGTGGAAATCCTTCCTTACACTCTGCCACCCGGTTTCTCAGACGGTTCAGTGCATAGGCAATGTCTGTACTTTCATATCCATACGATTTTAAGAACGCTGCATTCTCCGGATTTTCCAGTTCTTCCTGGAGAAGTCCCTCGCGGTATACGTAGACCAGTGCTCTTGTCTCATGCTCTCTTAGCACAAAGATGCGGATGCCTTTCGGTTCCAGACAGGCACTCCAATAGGAAATCTGATCTTCCAGTTCTTCTTTTGATGAAAATGTCATATTACATAAATTTGCGGCTTTGATGGAAGCCAGCGTTGCCGAACAGTGTTCGATCAGAAATCTCTCTATCATGCCCTTTTACGTCTCCTTCTTACATTGCTGCTGCGCAGTGCTCATCTAATACCGAGCGGAGTGCGGTTGCACTGCTGGTATGGATTCTTGCGATCGGAATATTGTTTTTCTTTGCTTCCTGGGAAGCGGTGATCACCATTTTGTGGGATACGGTGTTGGTAAAGAGGATCATCAGATCCGGATTTCCGATTTTTTTCTTTACAGAGCCATGCTCTTTCGGAAATACTTTTGCTTTACATCCATAGTCTTTACAGATATCTGTATATTGACACACCATTCTTTCATTTCCACCGATAATTACGACACTCATCTCATTTACCTGCCTTTCTGTTGTAGTTATATTGCGCTACTTATAATTAGTTTATTCTAACTAACATGATTTAAGAAAGAACCCCGCGCCGGGATTCCATGATGTTTTCGTTTCATCTGTTACGTTTCGGTTAGCTATTCCTAACCTTTGAATATATCATACCGTTTTTGTCGGATTTTGTCAAGGACATCCTGCAAATTTATCCAGTTCTTACTGAGAAAATTGTATCATTTTCTCCTTTGCACTACTTTGGTTCTGCAAAAAAGCCGCCGGAGTCTTTTTCAAAAGATTCCAGCGGCTTTGCCGTCTATATTCTGTTTTGTTTTTATACCGGCTCGTCCAGCAGGTTGCCCATACTCTTTAAGCCAATGTAAAGGGTCGATGTATTGTGAAGCAGTGCCGAGGTGGTCGGCTGTAAAATACCGCCCACACCGAGCAGAATCAGTCCGGCATTGAAGGTAACGATAAAGCGGTAATTTCTATGAATGCGCTTCATCAGACGGTTGCTCAGCATGCGGAGCACCAGAATTTCAGCCAGATCGTCTGCTACAACGGTAATATCGGCGATCTCACGCGCAATCTCCGCGCCCTCGCTGATCGCAATTCCGACATCCGCTGCGGAAAGTGCCGGCGAATCGTTGATACCATCACCGATCATGATAACTTTGCGTCCTTCTGCTTTTTCCTTCTCTACGAAATTTGCCTTATCCTCCGGCAGTACCTCGGCATAGTACTCATCTACGCCGACCTTCTTTGCGATCGCTTTTGCCGTACGCTCACTGTCTCCGGTCATCATAACAATCTTTTTCAGGCCGGCTTTTTTCAGCTGGCGGACAATCTCGGCCGCTTCCGGACGAAGCGGATCTTCGATACAGATAACTGCAGCAAGTACGCCCTCAATTGCAAGATACAGATGAGAATACTCTGCCGGCAGGCGGCTGAACTTCTCTTCCATACCTTTCGGAATGACACTGTTCTCATCTTCAAATACAAAGTGATAGCTTCCGATGACTGCCTTTTTGCCTTCGATGGTCGTGGAGATACCGTGTGCAACGATATATTCCACTTTCGAGTGCATCTCCTCGTGATCCAGATGTTTCTCTCTGGCTGCGTCTACAACGGCTTTTGCCATCGAGTGCGGGAAATGCTCTTCCAGGCAGGCCGCGATACGCAGGAGCTCATCCGGGTTCTTTGTCTCACTGAAGGATACGACTTCTGCTACGGTCGGCTGTGCTTTCGTCAGCGTACCGGTCTTGTCGAAGACGATCGTATCGGCGTCTGCAACAGCCTCCAGGAACTTACCGCCCTTTACGGTAATCTTGTGCTGGTTTGCTTCGCGGATTGCGGAAAGAACCGAAATCGGCATCGCAAGCTTTAATGCACAGGAGAAGTCTACCATCAGAATGGAAAGAGCTTTTGTTGCATTTTGGGTCAGAAGATACGTCAGAGCCGTTCCGCCGAGGGAATACGGCACGAGACGGTCTGCCAGATGCTCTGCTTTGCTCTCCAGTCCGGATTTCAGTTTTTCGGACTCTTCGATCATGGCGGTGATCTTCTCGTAGCGGCTGGAGCCTCCGGTCTGTTTTACCAGAATGGTAAGCTCACCCTCCTCGAGCACGGTTCCGGCATAGACAACAGAACCTAACGTACGGCGTACCGGAACAGATTCTCCGGTCAGGGATGCCTGGTTTACCATACCCTCTCCGTCGGATACCTCGCCATCGAACGGAACGAGATTTCCCATATGTACCACAATCTCATCGCCCGAAACAATTTTTTCAGACGGAACGAGGATTTCCTGGCCGTCTTTTTTCAGCCATACCTTGCCGACATTCAGCGACATGCTGCGCGCCAGATCGCCGACGGATTTCTTGTGGGTCCACTCCTCGAGAAGTTCTCCTACGCCGAGCAGGAACATAACCGAGCTTGCGGTTCCGTAATCACCACGGAGCATCGAAACACCGATGGCCGTTGCATCGAGAACCGGAACTTCAATCTTTCCTTTTGCAAGCGTCCGGATTCCTTTCCAGATATATTTTACGGAAACAACTGCTGTGTAGGCATTCCGTATCGGCGCCGGGAGGAACCACTTTCTTCCAAAGTGGTAAATCACTTTACTGATCAGTTTTTCCTGATATTCCTTGTTCAACTCTCTGCCGGAGCTTTCCACCAGCCCGGTCGGCAATTCCACCTTCTCGTAGTGAAAGGTCTGTACCATCCGAAGAATGGCGGAGCGTTCTCCCTGATAGCAGATCACTGCATCACCGGTTCTGTCATATACCTTTGCAAAAGATACCTGTTTCTGGTTTTGCAGGTAGTACAGCAGTGTTTCTGCCTGCACGGAGGACATGCGCTTCTGCGCCAGATGAATTCGGATTCTGCCTCTGCTTTCGTGTTTAATATAAAATTTCAAATCTTATGCCTCCTGTAAAAACACCTGCAGAGAATTCTGCAGGCATTTCGTTTTTCCCTATTAATCTGGGCATGTTTGAAAAACCATTTCTGCTGTCTGCAGGCCCACTCCTATGAGACTCGCAGCTTACGAGAATCCTTTTTCAAACATGCTCCAATGTAAATCAGATACTGCTGCGCAGGTCTTAAGCTTCAACCTGCTCTTCGGCTTCTGCTTTAACAGCTTCTTCCGCTGTTTCCTCAACGGTTTCCTCAACCACATCCTCTACAGCCTCTTCTGCAACTGCGCGGTCTTCGTTGATCTGTTTTGCATCAGCGTAGATATCTTCCGCATTCTCCTGGATCGTTGTTACGGTATCCATAACAACTTTCTTTGCGCGAAGAACAGCTGCTGTACAGTTGGTGTACAGTTTTTTTGCATCTTTGCTGGAAAGTGCTTTGATACCAGCTGTTCCGAATAATACTCCTGCTGCAAAAAGTCCCGGGTGTTTCCAATCTTTCATAGTCATAATAAAATTCCTCCTTTTGTTTGACCGAATCAAGCAAGTCCCCTGCTTCAATTGCGTGAAGCACTAAGCAATGGGTTGGGACTTGCTTGTATCATGAGTGGTACAAGCCACTCCTGATAAGCTGCTAGGCAGCAATTCGGTTATGAGCAAGTAGCAAAGCGGATTGCAAATATCCGCTTTGACTCTTAACCTTCTTTTCCTTTTTTACATTTTCCCTTGCTGTGGTAGAAGTATAGCACTGCCACGTTTGGTTAGACAATACGTACCGTATTTCTTGAGAATTTTTCTCGTTAATATGGAAAAAACGGAATGCATTTCCATCCGTTTCTCCCGCTTTTTCAACTTTCTATTGCTGAAACTATCACATTTTCAATATCCTGATTCTGAATATAGCCTTTCGCTTTCAGACCGGATTTCATCACGTCCATCCACATTTCCCCGCTTAAACGGCAGATGGTATGGTCGCTTAATTCCACGGTACAGCCCTGCTCCTTAAAGCAATCTTCCCCGCAGGCAATTTTGTAAAAATTTTTCCGGCTGATTGCGCCGATATTCTCCAACGTATTTACCATGCGATATACAGTAGCCGGTCCGATACTGCTGTCTTTTTGCAGGGCTTTGTAATAAATTTCCTTGCAGCAGGAACACTCCTCTTCCAGAATAATATCGAGCAGAATCCTTCTCTGTCTTGTAATTCTGCATCCCTGTTCGCGGAGCTTCTGGATAATCAGTTCCCTTTTCATCTGTGTTCTGTGATAATTTCTGGCATCATGTTTTCTCTGTTCCTGCGGCATACGTTCTACCTCCTGATGATGATTCCTGTGCTGTCTCAGTCGCAATGTCCCTTGCACTGCCCACAGTTACCGCCACAGCTTCCCTTGCCGCTTTTTTTGTCTTTGATAATACTGCGTACTGCAAGTCCTACCAGACCTGCAACAACTACAAGTGTAATAATAGTTCCCATAAAAACAACTCCTTTCTTCTCGAAAAAGTCCGCATCCTGCAACGGATGCCGGATACGGACTCTTCGTCAGATACATGTTCTGTCTGTCAGAACAATTATTTGCTGAACATTTTCTTTGTGGAAACGTTCAGAGTTGTACTTTGTTTATAAGGTCTTACCAGCAGATATACAAATCCGATGACGAGCAGAACAGCAACTACCGTTCCGATTCCAAAGTTGCCGCCAAGGAACAGATTACCAATCTGATAGATGCACAGAGATACGACATAAGCAAGCAGTGTCTGATATCCGATCGCAGTCCAGAACCATTTTGCATTATTCATCTCACGTTTGATTGCTCCCATTGCAGCGAAGCACGGTGCGCACAGAAGGTTGAATACCAGGAAAGAATAAGCTGCTACGGTAGATAAGCTTCCTGCGAGCTGTCCCCAGATTTCCTGTCCGTCCTCTGCAACTTCGCCGAATCCAAACAGAACACCAAAGGTACCAACAACATTCTCTTTTGCGATCAGTCCGGTAACAGCTGCTACAGCCATCTTCCAGTCACCCCATCCAAGAGGCGCAAACAGAGGAGCGATAACGCTTCCGATAGAAGCAAGGATACTGTCATTTAACTGCTCAGCTTCCAGCATTCCAAAAGATCCGTCAACCCATCCGAAATTCATCAGGAACCACAGAACGATGGTGGACATCAAGATGATGGTACCGGCTTTTTTGATGAAGGACCAGCCGCGCTCCCACATACTGCGGAGAACGTTGCTTACAGTTGGCCAGTGGTAAGCCGGGAGCTCCATAACGAACGGAGCCGGATCACCGGCGAACAGTTTTGTTTTTTTCAGGATGATACCGGAGCAGATAATTGCTGCTATACCCACGAAGTAAGCACTTGGTGCAACCCAGGAAGCTCCATTGAACAGCGCACCTGCGATCAGGGCAATGATTGGAAGTTTTGCTCCGCAAGGTACAAAGGTTGTTGTCATGATGGTCATTTTACGGTCACGGTCATTCTCGATCGTACGGGAAGCCATGATACCAGGAACACCGCAGCCACTTCCGATCAGCATCGGAATGAAGGATTTTCCGGAAAGTCCGAATTTGCGGAAGATTCGGTCCATGATGAAGGCAACACGTGCCATGTAACCGCAGGACTCCAGAAATGCCAGAAACAGGAACAGTACCAGCATCTGCGGTACGAATCCAAGTACGGCACCAACACCGGCCACGATACCATCGAGAATCAGACCCTGCAGCCAGTCAGCACAGTGGATGGCATTCAGAAGATTCTCAATTGCCGGAGGAATAATCTCGCCGAAAAGAACATCGTTCGTCCAGTCTGTTACAATCGTACCAACGGTGGAAACAGATACGTAATAAACGATCCACATAACAACCGCAAAGATCGGAAGTGCCAGCCAGCGGTTGGTTACAATACGGTCGATCTTATCCGATGTTGTCATTGCATTCTTTTTGTTCTTTGTGATACAGTCTCCGATGATGCTTGAGATGTAAACGTAACGCTCGTTTGTAATAATACTCTCCGTATCATCATCAAACTTATCTTCCAGCTGTTTGATCTCAGCGGATACATCCGGAACGGATTTCATCTGTTCGGTGATCTTATCATCTTTTTCCAGAAGCTTGATTGCAAAGAAACGTTTCTGCTCATTTACAATATCATTTCCAAGTTTGCTCTCAACGGTGCGGATGACTGCCTCCACATCCTTGTCAAATTCATGAACCGGTACGGCAGCACCTTTCTTCTGTGCAATCTGTACTGCTTTATCAGCAGCTTCTTTGATTCCAGTTCCTTTCAGAGCGGAGATTGTCACAACTTCACAGCCCAGTTTTTTTGCCAGTTTGTCGATATGTATTTTGTCACCGTTCTTTTCTACGATATCCATCATATTGACAGCCATGATAACCGGAATACCAAGCTCCATGATCTGTGTGGACAGATACAGGTTACGCTCGATATTGGTACCATCTACGATGTTCAGGATTGCATCCGGTCTTTCGTTAATCAGGTAATTTCTGGCTACCACTTCCTCCAGTGTGTATGGAGATAAGGAGTAAATGCCCGGAAGATCCATGATGGTGACATCTTTGTGGCCTTTTAATTTTCCTTCTTTTTTCTCGACGGTTACACCTGGCCAGTTACCTACAAACTGGTTGGAGCCTGTCAGTGCATTGAACAATGTGGTTTTACCGCAGTTTGGATTTCCTGCGAGTGCAATTTTAATTGCCATTTTCCCATGCCCCTCTTTCTTTGATTTTTACTGATTTTGTTTGAAATTGCAAGCCTTACTTTTATTTGCTTCAACTTGCATTTGTTAGAGATTGCTAACAAGTAAGTAAAAAAAATTTACTCTACTTCTATCATTTCCGCATCTGCTTTTCTTAAGGATAATTCATATCCTCTGACTGTTACCTCGACCGGATCGCCCAGCGGAGCAACTTTGCGCACGAATACGTCAACACCTTTGGTGATTCCCATATCCATGATTCTTCTTTTAATCGGACCGGAACCGTTGAGCTTTACAACTTTAACGGTTTCTCCTACGGAAGTCTCTTTTAAAGTCTTCATTTTCTCTCCTTCTTTCCTATCAAATCAGGATTTTGGCTGCCATATCTTTTCCAACGGCCACCCTGGAATCCTTTACATTTACAATAAGATTGCCGTTGATTTCTGATACGACTGTCACGTTTCCGCCAACGACAAAGCCGAGATTCTCAAGAAATCTTCTTGTTTCTTCTTTTCCGCCGACTTTTCTGATTGTGTAACATTCGCCTGGATTTGCCATCGTTAAAGGCATCATCAATTACCTCCTGTGTATGATAATGAGTTTCATTTTTCTTTCATTCGTTAGTATATGCTAACGTTCATTAGATGTCAACAACTTTTTGCATCTTTTTTTGTTTTTTTTTCCGAAATTCATGCTGCTATTGAGAAAAATCATCTGGTAATCCGTTTGTTTATGTCGTCAAAACATAATTCCGGCGAAAACTCTGTTGTTCAAAATCGCATAACAAAAAAGGGGCACGATTTCCGGAAAATCCCTTTTCTATGGTTTTTCCGGAATCCGTACACCTTTTTTCCATATTTCTATTTTTTCAGACGATACATCATTTTATGCCACGCGGCGCCTCCATGCGTTGAATCGGAAAGTTCGATATATTCGTATCCGATTCTTTTATAAAATGGAATCATATGATCCTTGCATGTAAGAACAACTGCTTTTTTGCCACGCTCTCCTGCACTTTTTACCATATGGCGCATCAATGCTTCTCCAATTCCCTGCTTCTGGAACTTCGGATTCACATCCAGTCCGAAAATCATCTGATAATCGCCATCCGGATTGTGCAGCGAGGCGTCATGATACAGCGCATCCGCCAGATAGTCGGTATCTGCACAGCAGCCGTTACAGAATCCTGCAATTTCCCCCTCTTCGGTTTCTGCTACAAAGAAACTGTTTTGGCATGTTTGATACCGTTCGATAAAATCCTCATACCCTGCTGCTTCCGCCGCCGGGAAACACACGGCCTCTACTTCTGCTACTTTTTTCAGATCTTCCTCTCGTACCGGCCGGATCGTATACTTTACTTTTCGTTTCAAATACGGTCGCAGTCCTTCCACAACGTCTTCCACTGTACCATCCGCAAACGGATTTTTCAGGCCCGCCATTTCCAGCAGTTCAAAGTATCCCTTGCTTCCGCCTGCCTGGCAGAGACGGTAATAATCTGCCCACGCCTGTTCCGGTTCTTTTTTCGATCGCTCAAAGAACTGGAACGCACAGATCTGCGCCAGCGCATAATCAATATAATAAAACGGATTTACGAAAATATGCTGCTTCTGCATCCAGAAACCGCCCTCCTCGAGGAACTTGTGGCCATCATAATTTCTCCAAGGCATATACTTCCGTTCTAACTGATGCCATACCTCACGGCGCTCCTTCGCTGTCATGCCGATATTTTCAAATACTTTATGCTGAAACTCATCCACGCATACCATGTACGGAATCACTTCCATCGCATTCATCAGATGCGCATAGCGGTAATCATCTGCTTTCTTTCCAAAGAATGCCTCCATCCACGGATATGTAAAATGTTCCATCGACATCGAATGGATTTCCGCCACCTCACTCGTCGGGAAAACCATGTCCATAAACGGAATCTGTTTCGCCGCCGTGTATGCTTCGAATGCATGGCCTGCTTCGTGGGTCAGAACGTCGACATCAGCGCTTGTACCGTTGAAGTTCGAGAAAATAAACGGCGCTTTGAACGTATTCAAAAACGTACAATAACCGCCTGTCTGTTTTCCCGGCTTCGTCTCCAGATCAAACAGCTCATGCTCCACCATAAAATCAAAGAACTCTCCTGTCTTCTTCGACAGTTCATGGTACATCTTCTGCGCCTTCGCAACCATTTCCGCCGTCGTTCCCTCCGGCACCGCATTTCCTTCCGGGAAAATCAGCTCCTCATCGTAATAATGCAGCTTGTCCACGCCGAGCCGTTTCTCCTGCTCCTTCCTAAGTTCCAGGCAGAGCGGCACAATTTTTTCCTTCACCTGCGCACGGAACTTCGCAACATCCTCCGCCGTGTAATCGTATCTTCCATAGCTGAGATAAATAAACTCAATATAAGAAGAAAATCCCAGCTTCTTCGCAATTTTATCGCGCAGCGGAACCATCTTGTCATACAGCGCATCCAGCTCGCCGGAAATCTCCTCATACAGATCTCCCCACGCCGTCATCGCCTCTTTCCGCATTTCACGGTCCGTACTCTGCATTGCTTTCAGCAGTCCGTAAAAATTACACGTTTCTCCCTTAAATTCCGTCGAAGCATTCGCCGTAATTTTGCTGTACTGCTGCATCAGATTCGCCTCTTCAATCAGATCCTCCACGATACAGTCATCGGCCAGTTTCTGCCCAACTTCCATATTCTTCACAAAAAAGTCCCCAAACTCCCCGGCAAACTCTTTGATAAACGGAGACTCAAGAATCACCTTCTCCGCCTTCTGCATCAACAACCGAATCGCCGGAACCGTCTCATTCCAGAACTGAACCTCCCCTTCATAAAACGAATCCCTGGTATCCACCGTATATCTCACCTGCGCCACTTCCGCCATCGTCGCCCAGACATCCTCGCGCTCCTTCTCTTCCATAAAAAGCCCGCGCAGCTCCTCATACGACTTTACGTTTTTCAACGCCTCCGTATATGCTCCGATCTTCTCTTTCTCCACTTCCATATCCGGTCTTACATACTCAATTTCCGAAAATTTCTTCATCTCTTGTCTTACCTCCTTCTCATTTGAGAACACCCAACTTCTTTAATTCATGATAAACCCTGGACGCCGGAAGCCCCATCACATTATAATAGTCCCCCCGGATCCCTTTCACAAACTTCGTTCCAAACGCCGTCTGAATCCCATACCCTCCAGCCTTATCCGACCAGACCGGAGCCTCCCCCTCTCTCTCGAGAGCAAGATACCCCTCAATCTCCCCGTCCGTCATCGGATAAAACTCCACATCCGTACAGTCACAGAACGTCACGACCCGCTTCGCGTCCCTGTCCTTCACCGCAATCGTAACCCCAGTATACACCTGATGCACCTTCCCCTGCAACTCCCGCATCATCTTTCTCGCATGCTCAATCCCCTTCGGCTTTCCCAGAATCTCCCCCTCAAAAGCCACAACCGTATCCGCTCCAATCACCACAGAGTCACCTTCGTTACCCTCTGCCACATCCAGACACTTCAACCTCGAAAGCTCCTCCACAACCTTTTCCGGTTCCGCAGAAGTCACAACCTCTTCCGCCCCCGACGGTCGCACCTCACACGCAACCCCCAACATCTCCATTAATTCCCTTCTTCTCGGTGACCCTGAAGCCAATATAACTTTCATCATCTCTATCTCCTTTATTTTTTCAACCAATATCAGCAGGCAGTGAGCCGCCTCACCGAGGCGACTCACGTCCCCGCGTCCGTACCTTTCACGTGCGGGAGGGGAACTGCGCACGAGGGATTGCGACTTGAGGCGGACAGCCGGACAAAATAAGTACGCCGGGAACGAACACAATCCACTCGTGTCCGTTCCCGGCGTACTTATTTTGTCTGGATGTCCGAATCACGGAGTGATCCCCCGTCGCAGCTCCCCTCCCGCACGTGAAAGGTACGGACGCGGG
>ERZ779896.675-NODE-675-length-40742-cov-4.997124_pt1 | contig 40742 bp, 34 predicted proteins | sample MGYA00511067_ERZ779896 | MGnify/ENA primary metagenome ERZ779896 (study PRJEB29588, sample SAMEA2161597) | human gut metagenome | biome: human gut; feature: human-associated habitat; material: faeces | place: Denmark | collected 2008/2010 ... | reverse complement strand
TCCTCGAGCTCTTCTTCGACGAATCTGACTGAGTGTAGATTCCACGGTTTTCAGGATCGAAAGCCGAATCTGCCCGAGAGCCTGATCAGGCCGACCGCAGAGATCGCCCGGAAGATTCCCGTCGTTCATAAAAAGAGCCGCCGTTCACTCTCATCAGAACGGCGGCTCATATGCTTCTAGCAGGCGCTGAGCGGCAGTCATGCGCTTAGACGCCTAGCTTCCATTTTGATCAAAACAGAACGTCGAAGCATTCGAGATGCGGGTGCTCAACATACATCTCGCGGTTCGCCACACCCGTCGCGTGCGACTTGCGGAAATGTTCGGACTTCGTCCAGGCGAGGAATTTTTCCTTGCTTTCCCAGACGGCATAAGAGGAAAAGAGCACATAGCCTTCTTCCTTGCTGTCAAGACGGAAGAACTTGAATTCGAGGAAACCGTCCACATCCTTGGTGCGGACACCGGCATCCTTCCAAACCTGAATATAGGCATCGGCGAATTCCGGCTTGATTTTGAAGCGGTTCATTGTTACGTACATGATCGAACGTCCTGTGGTAGAGGTGAAGGGGCTGGATGCCCTTTAAAGTTGGTCATATCCTACAGGTCGTTTGCCGCAGAACGAAGAGGCTGCAACAATGCGAATCATTTCCAACAATCTGAAATAGCAATTCGATAGTTAAATTCTATTTCATTGATACGATTCAACGGTGCACTTTGGCACAGCGTCCTGGCTGTTGATTCAGTGATTCGATGGTTGAAGCTGGGTTTTGGAAGCGCGGGCAGCCACTTCCGATGCTGTCATGGTGCGTGCACCCTTAGCCCGCATTTCATTCAAGATGTCGGTTTCCTGCCCGACAGCAATGGCTGCGCAGGCGTCCGGAATGACAATGGTTTCATAACCGGCTTGAAGTGCGTCAAGCACACCAAACTTGACGCAGTAATCGAGAGCGAGCCCGCAGACGAAAACCCGGTGAATGTTTAAGTTCTTTAAGAACCCGTCGAGGCCCGTCGGGGTTTTGCCGTCAGCTTCTATAAATGCGGAATAGCTGTCGAGCGCCGCATTCATGCCTTTGCGGAGGATGAGTCTGGCGGGCGAGGTGTCAAAATCAGGCGGAAAGGCAGCGCCCTGTGAACCCGCGACGCAGTGATCGGGCCACAGCGTCTGCCGGCCATATGAAAGCGCAATGCTTTCAAAGGGTTTGCGGCCGGGATGGCTGGATGCAAAAGACACATGATCGGCAGGGTGCCAGTCCTGCGTCAGCACAACTGCACGCCAATTCGGCAGCGTCATCAAACCGCGGATGGGGTCAATGACTCGGTCGCCTCCCGGAACGGCAAGGGCGCCGCCCGGCAGGAAATCGTTTTGAAGGTCGATGACAAGAAGGGCGTCCTGACACATGAATGAATCTCTGTCTGAGGAATGGCTGTCAGCAATCTTCTATTTGCTTTGCGATCAAGCCGGCTGTGCTTCCGTGTCTGCAGCGGCCGGCTGAATGAACATGTCTTCATCGGTAAAACCGGCTTCCTTGGCTTTGATGTACCAGGCAGGACGCTTGCCGCGGCCGGTCCAAGTCTCCGGTCCGTCCGGATTTTGGAACTTAGGTGCCCCGACATTCTTAATCACGGGTTTGGCTTGACGGCCATCCTTGCCGAAGTTGAGTTCAGATGCACTGAATTCAAAGGTTTCGATCAAACGCAGGCATTCCTGAAGCGCTTGTTCGCGCAGCTGACCCCATTCTTCTTCGAGTTCACGCTGCTTCTGGCGGTGATTGGCAACTTTGTTGAGGATTTCGTCCGTGGTCATGCTTTAGCTCGATGCAAGAGGTTGATGATCAGGAAATTTTACGCGTGAAATTCCACCGAGAATACCTGAAAGCCTGTTCAGTTATACGGGAAAACGCTAAGAAATAGATGAATTGCGCTGTAAACGGTTGAGGAAACATGCATCAGCAGGTCTCCTTGATTTTTTCAGGCCGGAAATCTGAAAATGCAAAATAGATATGTGTAATTGCATCTTGTTTAAACCTCTGATAGTGTAAAATAGATATGTAAAACTAATTGATACAATGGAGATTAAGATGATTAAAGTGAATGACATTGTAGAACTTAATTCAATTGAATATAGAGTTGTTCAGCTATTTGGATGTTTAGCTCTTATCCTTCCAATGAAAGGGCAGTCAGTCGACTTAATCGGTATGGATGCAGATGAGCTGAATGATGGAATTTTAAAAGGAACGGTCCTTCTCAAAAAAGATCCTTGGGTTGACATTCAATACAGAAAGCTAACAGATGTCATGCTTAAGACTGCTAAAGAGAACTATGAGTTGATTAAGTCTATTATCAGCACGCCGGATCTTTATAAATTAAATGGCCGAAAGAGATTAGTGCAAGCTTATTCAAAAGGAGATAAGCACTTAGAAAGAAGAATGAATATGCTAATTGGAAACTACTGGCGCAGAGGACAAAGCATATATTCACTCGTTCCTGACTATGGCAAGAACACTGGCAGGACATCCAGCGGCGCTAAACGAGGAAGGAAAGGGAAATCGGATAGTGAAGGTGCAGCACTGACAGATGAGTTATTGAGTAATATGGAAAAGGCAAGTATTAAGTATCGAGATGGCGATGGAGAATTGACTTTACGAGAGGTTTATGAATGGATGTGTCTTAATATTAATAAGGGTGATGATGATCGTACTCATTCCAGTGCTGAGCAAATGAATGACGGAGATACTGTAGCTGAATCCAAAGCATCAGTACCCACATATCATCAATTCTATTATTATTATCGTACTCGATACGGCACGCTTTCTAATAAATGATGGCGAATGAACTTAGTCGTATATGACTCACAAACTAAATTGCATATTGAATCTGTTCAGAATAACATCACGCAAAATATGAACAAAACTAAATTACATATATCAGGTCAGAGGCGTGTCATTCAATAATGGATTTAGGTATTCATTTCGTTCGAATTATTACGCCATATAATTGCAGTTATCGTGCATAATGTGGCTGGAATTCGTATGAACGAAAAAGTTCGGTGCGCCTGTCGGGGGCGAGTGACGAATGACGGCGTCTGAGCAGCATTTCGGGTTATTTGTATCAATGAGGAGGCAAAAGTATGGAGACGCACTTTGAAGTCGTTTCCCCCTTGCCCAATGAAGGCGGGCGGAGCGAATCGCGTCAAAATTCACTTTTGCAGGAACCCCTTGATTCTTCCGGAGATACTGTGAATGCGGCGGCTGCCTATCTGGCAGAACTGCATTCGGGGGATTCCAGACGGGCAGTTCGTTCGCGGCTTAACATTGCGGCGCGCTGGCTTGGCGCCGCCGATGCCTTCTGCTGCGAGTGGGGGCGGCTTCGCTATGTGCATGTGCTTGGGTTTATGCATGCATTGGCCGATAAAGAAGGCTTGGCCGCCGCTTCAGTCAATGCATATCTCTCGGCACTCAAAGGGGTGGCAGAAACGGCCTGGCGGCTTCGACAGATCGACTTGACGACGTACGCTGAAATTAAAGCCGTCAAACAACTTCGGGTTCACCGGGAACCAACGGGCCGTGCGCTTCAGGCCGATGAGTCTCAGAAGCTTTTGGCTGCGGTCGATGAGGACACCGGACCTAAAGCGGTTCGCGATCGCGCACTGATTGCGCTCTTGCTCGGCTGCGGACTGCGCCGCGCGGAAGTGACGACTTTGAGAATGGAGAACCTGGAACGGTCCTCAGGTACGCTCCGAGTCATCGGCAAAGGGAATAAGGAACGGAAAGTCTTCTTTACGCCGGAAGTTGCACAGAAGGTGAATGCTTGGCTTGATCTTCGCGGTACTGAACCGGGGTGGCTCTTCGGTCGTCTGACCAAAGGCGGTCAGCTGATTTTGACGAATCCGCTCGATCCGGCATCTATCGGACGGGTCGTCAAGCATGCTCAGGATTTAGCGAAGATTGCTCCCATTACGACCCATGACCTGCGTCGTACTTTTGCGACACGGCTGCTCGCTAAGAACGTAGATATTGTTGCTGTTAAAAATCTCATGGGGCACGCCAACGTTTCGACCACAGCGAAATACGACCGACGCAGTGAAGAAGCGCTGCAGCAGGCTGCGCAGCTCGCAGAGCTCTGACCCTTCATTGTCCAAAGCCTCACTGCGGACGGGAATAACGGAGACCATCCAGCCTGCATTAGTGAAGTAACCTGCACTATTTTGAGGTTGACGAAAAGGAATGAAGTAAACTTCACTAAAGAGACAAAATCACTCTAAAGTGCAGAAAAGTTCATCAATGGGGGCTGCATGAAACGTGTGTTTATGAGGTTTGATGCTTTGACGCCTCAGGCAATTGGCGAGGCTGTCCGACTTCGACGCAAAGCACTCGGCAATACTTTGGATGATCTGGCTGAGGCGAGCGGCATTTCTAAACGTACGCTGATCAAGCTTGAGCAAGGTCAGGATGTACGGTTTTCCACACTGACGACAGTATTGAGCTGGCTTGGGCTGTCATTGGATTTCTCGGCTGCCTCCAAGAAAGTGCTTGAAGCGGCAGAGCATGACAAGCTCAGAGATGGCCGAAGAGAGGAGGCTGCGGATGATGCCCAGTGGTTCTGAACTTCAGGTGCTCCTTGGCAATGTTGTCGTTGCCCAGCTTTCAGGAGATCTCTCGCAGCCCGTTCTCAATTGGACATCGGAGTGGCGACAAGGTGGTTTTCTGCTTGCGCCGTCCCTTCCATGGGAGGTAAATGGGTTGCCGCCATCGGGTGCTGCGGTGCGTAATTTCTTCGAGAACATGCTGCCCGAAGGAACGGCTTTTGATCATCTGCTCGAATATACTCAAATTTCCCGCAGCAATAGTATTGGACTAGCACTCCATCTGGGCAATGATCTGCCGGGTGCGATTCGACTGCGTACCGAGAACCAGCTTCTTCAGGGGCATCCCGATGTTTTTAGGATCATTGCGGAGGATGAGCTTGATGACCGTATTGGCCGGATGTCTGCTGTCCCTATTGATGTTTGGGACGGCAAACCGCGGCTCTCTGTGGCTGGCATGCAGCCGAAACTGAATCTGCTTGAACTTAACGGCCATTTGGGACTTTGTGATGGTGACCGATTGGCCTCAGACCGCATCCTGAAATTTTCTTCTGCCGCGCGTCCGTTGCTGCTCCTGAACGAATGTATGACGATGCGGCTTGCAGCTGCCGCAGGATGGCCGACCGCCAAGGCAGGAATGAGGCAGGTCGGTGTGCATCAAGCGCTTGAAATCATGCGTTTTGATCGGCAGGCTGTTGCAGGAACTGACGGCAATATGGTGGTGAAGCGGCGGCACGTTATCGACGGATGCCAGGCACTGGGACTGCCGTCGGCTTATAAATACGAACGCAATTATGGTGATGGCCGCGACGTGCGGCATATTCGCGAGGGCGCCAATCTTTTAAAACTTTTTGGATTGGCAAGTGATGCTGATAATCCGCAAGCCTTCATTAACAACCTCTACGATTGGGTGCTTTTTTCCATCGTTGTCGGCAATGCAGATGCCCACGCGAAGAACATCAGTTTTTTTGTCGGGCCAAATGGTATTCGGCCGGCACCTTGGTACGATCTTTTAAGCGTCGTTTTGGTCCCAGATGTCTCCCGTCAGCTTGCAATGTCGGTGAGCGATGAATTTGAATGGGATCAATTGCATGCACTGCAGCTCCTCGAGCTCGCTGATGAGATCGGTCGGCCCCGTAGTTGGACACAAAGGCGACTTGAGCGTCTGCTGGACCATCTAGCCAAGGCGCTTCCTCAAGCCGCAGCTGCAGTCATTCCTCAAAATGCTGAGGAGAGTGATTTCCAACAGACATGGATGAAATTCATTGATGAAAGAATCCAATATTGGCGTCATGAGGCTTCCCTGATGCCAAAAATAAAACTTTGACTTGGAAGGTATGGTTCGTCTTTTAAGGGATGCCTATATGGCAGGCTAGGGAGTTATTCGTTGAGTGAATCTTTACTGTAACTTGTTGATTTGTACGATTTATTATGAATGTTTTGTCCGATTTGCCAATAAATGCTCGTCTTCATTGCGGATGAAATGCTTTTATTTTGTTTGGCAAATTTCAATTTCGATCATGGATTGAAAGAGCGGCTGATCGTTTGTTTATCGAGCGGTTGTGGTTGCTAATTATTTGTAATAAATGGAATTTGCAGGGCCTGTCTTCCTGCGCTTTTAGATTTTCATAGTCACGTCTGCACTATAGAGCATTTAGTTTTAATGCATCGCCATTGTGAACGCACAACCGGGTATATCTATCTTTGTATAAAGCGGTATACAAAATAAATATATGTGTTTTCATATTTGTATACAAATTTCGTCCGCGGAATTTAATCTTCAGATTGCTGATCTCTCAGGCATAATGCAGTCAACATAGACATTCGAACTTGTCAGCATTTCAGGATTTAATCCAAATAATTGGAGCTGCCGCATAAACGCTGTTTGATTTTGAGTTCGGGTTGTCTTCTTATATGAGACTGGAGATAAACATGCCGTTATTTGCTGCTCGCCGTACTGTCCTTTCTGCCGCCGCTGCGGCTGCTCTTCTTGTCCTAACGGGCTGCTCAAAGAGCGATGATGCGAAGTCTTCCGCCTCATCGGCTTCTGCTTCATCGGCTGATACGCTTGAAAAACCGACGCTTGTGGTCGGGATGGAGCTCGCTTACCCGCCCTTTGAAGGCAAGGATGCGCAGGGCAATCCGGCGGGCGTCAGCGTCGATTTCATGAAGGATTTCGCGAAGAGCGCAGGCAAGGAAATCAAAATTGAAAATATTGCTTTTGACGGTTTGATTCCGGCGCTTTTGACGGGGAAAGTCGACATGGTGATGAGTTCGATGACAATTACCGATGAGCGCCGCAAAACCGTAGACTTTTCCGATCCGTATGCCAACGCGATGCTCGGCATCCTGACACACAAAGGCAGCGGCATTAAGTCCGTTGAAGACCTCAACCAGAAGGGACGCCGCATTGCGGCGAAGATCGGGTCAACCGGTTATCTCTATGCACAAAACAATCTGAAAAATGCCGCCGTGACGGCGCTGCCTGATGAAAGTGCGTGTGTGATGGAAGTGGCTACCGGCAAGGCCGACGGTTTCATCTATGATCAGCTCACTATTTACCGCAACTGGCAGAAGAACCCGGAGACGACGGAAGCCGTTTTCATTCCTTTCCAGAAGGTTGAGCCGTGGGGTGTTGCCGTCCGCAAGGGTGACGCCAAGCTCCTCAATGCGCTCAATGCCTTCATTGCAGACTATCGCAAGCAGGGCGGTTTTGATCGTCTCACCGAAAAGCACTTGAAGGCTGAAAAAGCGGCCTTCGACCAACTGGGCTTTAAGTGGTTCTTCGACATGACGCCTGCTCAAAACCAGTAGACTTCAGTTTTGACACAGCCGATTTGCGCTGAGAGCTGCAAATCGGCGCGGAGATTGAGTGAAGAAGGATTCGGGCAGCTTAAAAATGGGCGCTGAACGCACAAGGAGCGGCTTCAATGCACGCTGCCTTTGGTCGTGGCTGCTTGCCGATGAGGATGAGCAGAGCGGGCAGCCGGATGCATCTGATGTTCGCCGTCATCCGTGGAAGGAGGCGGCTAGCTTTGCTGCAGCTGCCGCGCTGGTCGTTGCCTTTTTCTGGTATTCACTTGCGCAGATTGACTATCGGCCGGATTTTTCGTTTCTGCCTGATTTCCGCATTCGCATCTGGGACGGTTTTCTGCTGACGATCGGTGTGAGTGCAGCGGCCATGGTGCTTTCGCTCCTGCTCGGCATTCTCTCGGCGGCGGCCAAGCTTTCCCGCGTGCTCCTGCTTCGCGACCTCTCGAGCCTTTATGTGGTCTTTATCCGCGGGACGCCGCTCATTATGCAGATCTACCTTTTTTTCTATCTGGTAGGGACAGCATGGGGCGTTGACGATCGCTTTTGGGCGGGCGTCATCATTCTTTCGGTTTTTGAAGGCGCCTACATTTCAGAGATTATCCGCGGAAGTTATCTCTCCATCGACCCCGCTCAGATTGAGTCGGCAAAAGCGGTGGGCTTCACGCGTCTGCAGCAGCTGCGCTTTGTGATTGTTCCGCAGATGGCAGCCAGAACACTTCCTGCACTGGCCGGCCAGTTTGCGTCGGTCATCAAGGATTCGTCGCTCCTTTCAATGATTTCCGTGGTTGAACTTACGCAGGCCATGCGCGAAGTGAGTGCGGTCAATCTCAAGCTCGTGGAGTGCTACCTTTTCCTCGGTGTGCTTTATCTCATTCTCACGCTTCCCGTTGCGCTTGTGAGCCGGCTGCTTGAAAAGAGGTTCCGCTATGAAGGTTGAGCTTGAACATTTGGTCAAGCGTTTCGGCGGCGAAAACGTTATTGACGACGTGTCTTTTTCAGTGGAAACGAGCGCGCTCGCACTGATTGGATCGTCTGGGGGCGGGAAATCAACTCTTCTGCGCATGTTGGGCGGACTGCTGCCGGCAACGTCCGGATCCATCCGAATGGACGGCCGCCTCGTGCCGAAGACGGAGCGCGAATGCATTGCCTTCAGAAGGACGCTCGGCTACGTTTTTCAGCAGGGCAATCTTTTTCAGCACTTGTCGGCTCAGGAAAATATTGCCTTGGTGCTGCGGGAGGTGCACGGATGGACAAAGGAGGCGGCTGAAGCTCGGGCTTTTGAGCTTCTGGCGCATTTCGGCCTTGCCGAACATGCCGATAAGCATCCCTCCGAACTCTCCGGCGGACAGCAGCAGCGTGCTGCCATCGCCCGTGCGGTGGCTCCGCGCCCGAAGCTGCTGCTGCTCGATGAACCCACCTCTGCATTGGATCCCGAGTACACGGCGGAAGTGCTCGATCTCACCGCACAGCTGCGCGGTGAAGGCATCGAATTTGTGATTGTCACCCATGAGATGGGCTTCGCACGCCGAGCCTGTGATGCGACAGCTTTTCTTCATCAGGGACGAATCGTCGAAGCCGGACCCAGTGCAGCCCTTTTTGCTCATCCGCAGACGCCGGAACTTCAGCGGTTTTTCGGACGCATGCTCGAGTGGCATGCGTGAACGCGGCGTTCGGGTGAGTCAGGAGGCTGTCGGCCTTTCGCCGGCCGCATCCATTTGCTCTTCGCACTGATCGACGTAGTTCACTTTCCAGACTTCATCGATTCGGGTTGTAAAGCAGGGCGACAAGTTCCCGCGGCGCATTTCCCATCCTGCGGCGAGGCAGGAGCTTGCTGTCTTCACAATGTCGCAGCTGTAGCGGCGGCAGAGTGCATCGATTGTCTGCATGAGTTCGGTGCGGCGCAGTTCAGAGGGCGTCAGTCGTCCGCAAGCAGTGTCGGACGTATCCGCCTCATCAAAGAGCGAATCCGCAGTCGTCGGCGCGCTGACGGTGCCGGATGCGGGGCGCAGATCCTGCAGCACGACGCCGGCTCGCTGGTAGGCGCAGTCCCCGCGGAAATGCGCTTTAACGAGGTTGGCCGCAGTCTGCGTCAATTCAAGCGTGTCAGCTGTCGGGTGCGGCAGCTGTGCCGTCGGCGCGGCATTGTGCTGCGGCAGATCGAGCCTGAAGAAGTTGGTTTGAAAGAAGACCGTGAGTTCGCCGGCGAGGCTCTTTTGCCGGCGAAGCTGCCGAGCGGCTTCGCCCAGATGTGTCGAGACGGCTGAAATCAGCTGATTGAGGTCGCTTGTCGGGTGCCCGAAAGAGCGTGAACGGCTGATTTCCAGCTTGGGACGGCTCGACGGATCCAACGGGATGCACGGCACGCCGTGGAGTTCCCGCCAGGTGCGTTCAAGCACCACGCCGAAAGTTCGCTGCACAAAGGATGCATCCATGCAGTAAAAGTCGAACACAGAATGAATGCCCATGCCGGTGAGTTTTTGAGCAGTGCGTCCGCCGATTCCCCAGACCTCCGATGCCGGGGTGATTGACATGGCCTTTTCGCGGCGGCTGGGTGCGAGTTCTGTCCAATTGAGCACGCCGCCGAATGCTGGCCATGCCTTGGCAAGATGATTGGCTAATTTCGCCAAAGTCTTTGTTTCTCCGATGCCGACACAGGTCGGAATGCGCTGCCACTGCCAGATGCGGTCTTTGATGCGGCGGCCGAGGTCGGTAAGCGGTTCATTGAGCCCAGAGAGATCGGCAAAGCATTCATCGATGGAATAGACCTCGATAGCCGGCGCCATGCCGGCGATGATCTTCATCACGTGCCGCGAGATAGACGCATAAAGCTCGTAATTGGAACTTCTCCAGGCACATTGACCGGACTTAAACAGATGAGCGATCTGAAAAGCAGGCATGCCGCGGCGGATGCCGAGCGCCTTGGCTTCCGCAGTGAGCGTGACGACGCAGCCGTCATTGTTCGAAAGAACGACCAAAGGTTTTCCGCGCAGTTCCGGCTGGAAGACCCTCTCACAGGAAGCGTAGAACTTATTGCAGTCAATCAGCGCGAACACAGGGGCAGTCATCAAAAATACCTCAGGAGACCCCTGCCTTCAGGCAGGGGAGGAATGAGGTGCGTGGCCGAGCCACGCGTACCCATATCCGTCGTTGTGTGAAATCAGTCGGCAATGCTTCCAACCGACGCCTTGAATGACGCCCTTCGGCGTCTGAATGTTGAATGAGCCCGAGACGCGGACCGCAACGCGGCCGCGCCACAGTCCGGCCTTCTTTCCCTTGGGGACGTTCGCCTCCACCATGTCCCCGGTCGCGAAGCCGTGGACGCACTTCTGCCGCATCAGGTACCCGCGCGGGAAGCCGTACTTCGTGAGGCGCGTGCGTTGACGGCTCCCCCGCCCCATGCATCTGATCTCCAGGACGTTGAGTCCCTTCCGCGTCACTACGCCGTTGAGCCGTCCCACGCAGAGCGCATCGAGCCAATGCTCCTTTTCCACGCCGAAAGCATGGCGGTTGAGCTTCGTCAGAGCGCCGCTTCCCGTCTCGACGGGTAGACCCGTCGCCTTGAGCTCGTTGAAGAGCACCCACCGCGTTGCGTTCACCGCAGCGGCATCACGCAGCGGCGTCTTGAGCTCCCTGCGGACGCGCGCGAGCACTTCCGGCTTTCCCTTGAGGAAGTCCTCCAACGACCGCGCGCCCTTCTTCTGGTTGCAGCTCACGCAGGCGAGCACCAAGTTGGAGACCCGGTTGGAGCCGCCCTTGGCGCGGGGAACCACATGGTCGATGTTGAGCGGCACGCCTTCGGCGCCGCAATAGACGCACTTCCGGCCGAACTTCTCAAGAAGGTATTCGCGCACCTCATACTCAAAGAGCGTGCCCTGCTGATACTTGACCCCCGAGACCTCCGGGTTCTGGAGCTTTTGCGAATCGAACTTCACCAACTCCGTCGCGATGCCGCTTACCGGCAGGTACCGGCACATCCTCCTCACGAACGAAAGGGTCGTTTCCACGCGGTGCCGCAGAGAAGGCGGGAGCCACCCCTTGGGCTTGACGCGGTTCAGAAAGCGCGGCGACCGACAGCGGAAATTCTGCGACCTGCGGCGGCGACGAAATGCGCTTCGCGCCTTGAGCGCGTCGCGGATGGCGCCGCCCCGATGCTTGATGACGAAGAACGCGAGCGCATGATGCCGCTTCTTCTCGTCATCCCGCACGACGGCGGCGCCCGTCTCCCTTGAGCCGGGATCGAGCTTGATGAGCACGGGTTGAACCTCGGACTGCTCCACAGTGCGGTCCACGAGCCGGATGACGAAGGGGAAGCGCTTCACCACCCGTGCGCGGCCCGCCCGCAGAAGCCGTCTCGCCCTTGCCGGGCGGCACGGCATCAGGGGCCGGTGCCTCTTGTCCAAAACGAAAACTGATGTTGACATGAAAAATGAACCTTACGATTCTTCGGGCTGATGCCCGTGACATGCTCCGCCCTTGCGGGCGGAGCAATTCCCCTCGCCAATGTTGAACAGACCGGCATTTTGCCTCAGACCGTTTCGTGCGTACCCAATGCTTGTCTGCTTCTGAGGCTTCCAGAGCTCGGAACTGAGGAAGCATTCCGAGGTGGGTCTTGAACCTGTCTGCAACGTAGTTCTCGAAAAACTTAGGCTGGTCAACCAGACCTGCTTTCACAAGCCTCGGCCTTTAGGCCGGGGTAGTTGACAGCATCTGCAAATGAAATGATAAGTAGAAAGTACTGATTGATTGGCAGATCAGGATCGTGAAATGATCCTGCAGGTTCCAAAGTATATCTCTGCGGGCAGCAAAGGCTCAATCAAAAAATGGCTGCTTCATCGGATCTCATCTGTCGTTTCCAAAAAATAAAACCCCAGCTTTTCTGCCTGGGCTTTGCTTGCTGTTGGAATGCGGCTAAGCATAGGTTGGAGATCTGGTCTCAGCGCAAAGACGGGAGCCGCCATGGCGGTTTAACAGATGAAGCGGGCGAAAGGCAGCGGGTGAAAAGCTTTCGCCGGCAAAATAGACGTTTATTATATTGCGGAAATGTAATACAATTAGAAAACTCTCAACCCGTCAACATCAAAGCATTTCAAAAGACTACAGGGGATGCCATGCTGAAAACAAAAAGCACAACAGAGACGATGGGCAGTTCGGAGATTTCTGATCAAAATGACGGGCTCGACGGATTCAATGAACTCGAGCCGACGCTGCCGCCGCGGAGAAAGGGCAGCCTGCGCAAAGCCGCTTTGGAGGCCGCTGCGGAGCACGGTGAACGCGACGAAGATGCGCCCAAGCGTAAGCGCGGCCGCCCCAAGGCTGACAATCCTTTCAGCGTTGTCTTTACGCTTCGCATGCGCCCGAGCATGGCTGAACTTTGCCGCCAAAAGGGCGGCAGCAGCTTCGTGCGTGAACTCGTTGAACAGCATCTGCTGCAGCCTCGTCCGGTTCGCTGCGCCAATAAATCGACGATTGAAGCTGACGGCATCGATGCTTCATTGATTCGCCCGGAAGACTTTGGGCAGATTTATCGTCCTGCGGCTTCACCCGCTCGATTCCGCATGAAGCGGATCGGCATGCGTGCGGCCTGCGGTTTCCCGTCGCCCGCTGCTGATTATGAATCCGAAGATATCGATTTGAGCGCTTGGCTGGTGCGTAAGCCCAATTCCACCTTCATCGTGGAAGCGTCAGGTGATTCGATGATTGATGCGGGCATCAGTGACGGGGACATGCTGATTTTCGACCGTGATGCTCAGCCTCGCGGCGGAGACATTGTGCTTGCGCTCTATGACGGCAATATCACGGTGAAACGCTTGCGAATCGTTGACGGCCGCCCGGAGCTTCATCCTGAAAATGCAGCGGCCCGCTACAAGGTGATCTGTCCGAAGTCGACGGAACAGTTTGAAATCGAAGGGGTGCTTCGCGGTCTTTGCCGCCGTTACTCCTAACGCAAGATTTTGCATCTGCAAACTGTTCGATACAGCGCATATAGGGTAAAATACCTAGACATGCCCGGGATAAAGCCCGGGCTTACTTATGTTTGTTTTGGAGAACAAAAATGAAGATTTCCGCACGCAATACGCTCGTCGGCAAGATCGTTGAAATTCACGAAGGCCCGGTGTCGACTGAAGTCACGATTGAAACCGCCGCCGGCGAAAAGATCGTTTCGTCGATCACCACGACCTCCGCTAAGAACCTCGGCCTCAAGGTCGGCGGCAAGGCCTATGCCGTCATCAAGGCTTCGAGCGTGATGGTTGCTGTTGACTAAGATTTTCAGCAAAAGCCTGCGGCGCTGCTGAAGGCTTTGAAGCGGACAAAGTCCCGAAAGATGCGTTGTCTTTCGGGACTTTGTCTTTTTGGAGCTCTGCGAACGCCTGAGCAATCAGGCTCACAGAGTCTTTATCAGTCTTTACGGATTATCGTTATTCGGCGCTTTGCGGACGAGCCAGAGTGCGAGTACCAGCACAAGGATGGAAGACGAAGTGAAAAGCATGTAGTTGGGCGAGATGTGCTCCACATCCACGACGATATAGCGGGCAACCGCCACGATGGCGAGTGCAATCGGCGTATGGATTGGAATCTCACGGGTGCCCAAGGCAGCGCCTTTCACCATGGAGAGGATCTCTACATAGAGAAACAGCATCAGCAGGTCGCCGAGGCTGATGGAACGGGCGGCAATCATTTCCCAGCCGGCCTGACCGATGCCGCCGATGGCGGCGACAGCGATCGCAATCAGCGCTGCGGCCTGACCATAGGTGAGCCATTGATTAAAGGTTCGGCTCACATCGGCCAAACGTCGGGTCGCAGTCGTGCAGGGCGTAGAGGTGCGGTCGGCATGCGGGTCATCATGAACGCAGCCGGCACAGGCTGCAGGTGCGTCAGCACCAGTCTTGCTGTGAGCGGCGGCGGCATCTGCGGGCGCCGCTGCTGTCTTGGATGCTGCAGCCGGCGTCTTCTCGTTGGGGAACGTCATAGTCCTTTGAATAGAAGGTACGAGGGAACGTCATCATACGGATGAACCGAGCGGATGCGAACTTGATTTAGTTTGCTAATTTGTATCAATAAAAGACGGCGTATAAATAGACGACCGCTATTGCCGGAAGCCATAAGCAGACCGCTCGGCTAACGAGACGGGCAGCTAATGGTTTACGATTGTTTGAGCGTTGCGCAGAGCCCTGGCGCTTCTTGATTTTCAGGGCGAGCGTCGGAGAGCATCAGGTTAAGTTTCCACCGGTCGCAGATCGTTTTAACAATGGCCAGACCCAAGCCGGTACCGGACACATTGGTGCCGAGCCGACGGTAGAAGGGTTCCAGAACGCGGGCACGGTCTTCTTCAGGAATGCCGGGGCCCTCATCCATGACGCAGAGCACCGGCGGCTCGATTTGAGCCAGCTTGACCGTGACGGTGCCGCCTTTGGGCGAGTAGCGTACGGCGTTCTCCAAAAGATTGCGCAGAATCGTGAAGAGGTCGTCGGGCTTCATGGTAAACGATGGATCAGCATTGGCCGGCAAGTCTTCAAGCCCTTCGACTTCAATCGTGATGCCCAGACGCTCAGCTTCCCAATAGACGGATTCGACGGCTTCGCCAATGGTCTGCGGAATGGAAGCATGGGGCGGAGCGGCATTTGCCGCTTCGGCATTGGGCGCAGCCGCGCCGGATTGCGCCCGCTTCAAAGCGAGCAGCTGGCTTACCTGTCTCACAGCGCGATCAATACCGGAGCGCAGTGTCTGCACTTTTTCGCGTGCTTCTGCTGAAAGATTGGTTTTTTCCAGCGCTTCGGCCTGCAGCGACAGTGCGGTGAGAGGGGAGCGCAGTTCATGCGCCGCATCTGCAACAAAGCGGGCTTCTTGACCACGAAGCGCGTCAACGCGTTTCAAGAGTCCATTAAAGGCAGTAATGAGCGGCAGAATTTCATTCGGCACGCCGCATTCACTCACCGGCGCATAGGTCTGACCGCTGCGCCCTCCGATTTCTCGGGCCAGTGTTTTTACAGGGCGCATCGTACGCCAGACGATCCAGCCGATGGCAAAACCGAGGAAGAGCGATAAAAGCGTGAGCGGAATGACGAGGTTGAAGCTGTTGGCGGTCGCCGCATTGAAGACGGCGGAGGTGCGTTCAGCTGCAATGACGTGGGCACCGTTTTTGAGCGTTCGCAGCAGAATGCGGTACTCCTGATGGCGGCGCAGCGTCATGGTGTGATAGCCGTCGGGCAGAAAATTCCGAAAGCGTGCATGCACCGCTCGGCCGTTTTTATGCAGCGTTTGGATGATGACGTCGGAGCCGGCGGGCAGTCCGGCTCTGGGGTCGTCTTCGTCAAGCAGCCATTGGCGCTCAAAGACATCGTCATCCATGAAGAATGCTTGGAAAGAGGGCGGCTGACGTGAGAAAGCAGCTTTGGTGCGGGCAAGCATGCCGACGACTTCTTCCAGACGCTCATCCTGAGCCTCCTGCGCCTGTTCGTAGGAGACGGCAAACGTGATGGCGCCGGAGGTCAGTGAAAAGAGAAGGACCACCAGGGCGCCCGAGAGACTGACGCGCAGCGTGATGGAGGGGTTGTCCGGGCGAAAGAACTTCGCGAACCACGATTTTGTGAACTGCCAAGGATTGGCGCCGCCCTCGCTGGCAGGGCTGCTCTCCGGGGCGGTATTGCCGGCGCCGCTGTCGGCAGACGACTGCGGTTTCTTAGAGGCCCTGAAGCGCTCAGAGAAACCGCCAAGCTTATCCTGAACTTGGGAAACCGCAGCGGAAAAGCGTCGCGGAATGCGTGCCATGAGGACTGCTCCTGCCTTATTCGGGCTTGGCGTCGCGGCCAGCAACCATCCAGCCCAGGCCTCGGACATTCTTTACCGCATCAGCGCCGAGCTTTTTGCGCAGGGCGTGAATGAGATATTCCACGGCATTGCTGTCGGGTTCTTCGCCAACGGCATAAATGCGGTCTTCAAGCGCGCGGCGCGAAAGAATGGCGCCCGGGCGGGCGAGGAGGGCTGAAAGGAGTGCGTATTCGCGCTTGGTGAGCGTGTAGGTTTGGCCTGCGCGTTCGACCGTCTTGGCCGCTTCACTCAGCGAGAGGTCGCCATTGGAGAGCACATTGGCTGCTGCGCCATTGCGCCGGCGCATCACTGCACGCATGCGTGCCAGCAGTTCACTCATGTGAAAGGGCTTCACGAGATAGTCATCCGCACCGGCGTCCAGACCGTTCAGTCGGTCTTCGAGCGCATCGCGAGCTGTGAGGATGATGACGGGAATATCGTTTTTTGCTGACCCCTCTCCGCGCAGCGTGCGAAGCACCGACATCCCATCCAATCCGGGAAGGCCTAGGTCAAGAAGAACAAGCTGATAGTCCGAGAGACCGAGCTGAGTGAGCGCAGTGCGCCCTGAAGACACATGGTCAACGGCATGGGCTTCGTCGGCCAAAGCGGATTTAACGGCGTCGGCAATCATTGGATCGTCTTCAACGAGCAGAATGCGCATGGGGAGTCCTCTAGGAAAGCTCTTCTTTGAAGCTTATTGTAGGACCGCACGGCTTAGCGGCTGATGAGGGGACGACTGAAGAAAACGATCTCGCTGGTGAGCCGCAGTCTGACCTGAATGGCTTAGAGAGATTTCGCAGGATGCAAAAAGCCCGCCGTGGGAACCCAGGCGGGCTTTCAATCTCGAATCAGCCGAAAACTAAGTCATGAACAACACAGTTTCGGATGAGTTTTTTTGAGATTAGAAGTTGTGGCGCAGACCAACACCGAAGCCAACCATGGAGGGCTTACGATCCGAGTAATCAAAATTCGCGGAAGGTGTTGCAATGTCCTGTTCTCCCTTGGCATAAGAAAGAACGCCATATACATTGGTGCGCTTGCTCAGGTCATACTTGTAACCAACCGAGGCCACATAGTACTTGAGGTCGAATTCCTTGCCGGTGACAACGCTGTCGGCTTCAGAAGAATCAACGTAACCGACACCAAAGTAACCCGTACCGCCGGCGAGAGGAGCACTGGCGGAAGCCTGAAGGGCGTAGCCTTTCATCTTGCCGAGCGAATCCAAACCAACATTCGACAGGCCGCTAACCTTGCTAACGAGGACTTCGTCGAAGTACTGTGCACCGGCGAAAACCTTGACCACGCTGAAGTCGTAGCTGCCGCCGAAGGCGACCGTCAGACTGTCATCCATGTCCTTTGTTGAAGGAGTGGTGGTAGTACCAGTCTTATCGAAGTAAGAGGCATAATTCACCGAGTCAACGGCAAAATAGAGATTGACCGGACCGTTCGCATAGGTTGCGCCCAGAGCATAGTAACGATCGGTTGAGGATTCATTCTCGACCATCGTCTGAGTCCATTTGCCCTCTGAGTTTTGAGATGCAGCCTTGGAGGAGCCCATGGAGTACTGAGCATAGACCGTAAAGCCAGCGAACTTCGGAGTCTGGTAAGCAATGGTGTTGTCCATCACGCCGACAGTGGCCGCAAACACGTTCGTAGCGTTACCGACATTGGCGGCACCGTAAGAAGTGCCAAAGGCGCTGACGGCACCAACCTTACCCCAGGAAGACGTGCCCTGAGTGATTGCACCGATCTTGCCGAGGCTCAACTGACCAAAGGGCCCCATGACATTGAGTGAAGCTTCACGATTGAACATCGTGCCGGAAACACTCTGCGTGCCGTCGTCAGCGTTGAAACCGCTTTCGAGGATGAAGCCAACCTTGAGGCCGTTGCCCAGGTCTTCAGTGCCCTTCAGACCCCAGCGGGAGCCGGCCTGAATACCACTTTTCAGTTCGAGTTTATCAACAGCGTCAGAACCGGCAACATCCGTGTCCTTGTGCGTATAAAGGAAACCTTCGTCGACAACGCCGTAAAGGGTCACATCGGCAGCGAAAGCAGAGCCGGCAAAGGCGCCAAGAAGGGCGACCGCGGCAAGAGACTTCTTAAACATAATTTTCAGAGCCTTTTTTTACGTGAAGAGAAGAGATCTGAGCTCTCAAAAGTCATCACTATCGGTTTGCACGCACCGAGAGTCACAACGTTCCGTCGATTGATGATTTTTTGCACGGCATCAATCACTGGTTCAGCGGCCTGAAATTTGGACGGCAAGCCGCTCAGCCATTAACGGATGGGATATTTGTAGCAGCAGTCAGCATCGGACTGCTTAAGGAATAACCCCTATTTCTAATAAATTCATTTAAAAACACATATTTCATATTTTTTAAGGACGGTGTGAACGCATTTGTTGCGCATTTGACACATATACGAAATGCGCGAATGGGAAGCATGTTCATTTAATTCGAATTGCAGAATCTGCGTTTGCTGCCCAGTCAAAACGCGAAAGCCCCCCAGCTCGAAAGCTGAGAGGCTCTCACTAATTCAGCAGCAGAGAAGTTTTTAGGACTTCATCCGCTCAAATTAGAACGTGTGACGGATACCGGCGTAGACGGTGACCGTCGAAGGATCGCGGTCGTCGGCGGAATTATTTGCCTTATTATCAGCGTTATAAGCGTTATCCACGCTGTCGCGGTAGTAGGCAGCGACGCCGTAAACGTTGGTGCGCTTGCTCAGGCTGTAGGTGTAGCCGACAGAAGCGCCAAGGCGCTTGAATTCAGCTTTGTCGGTGCTGCCTTCAGGCGTCTTAACCTGTTCAGCATCGGTGTAGCCGACTGCGAACATCGCCGTGCCGCCGGCAACCGGTGCGCTCACGCCAGCCTGAAGGGCATAGCCTTCGATGGGGTTCTGATCGCCGAAATAGCCGCTGAACGAATAGAACGAGTCAGATTTGCCTGCATTAGCAGCTTTCGTGCCGTACTTATCGTTGCCGATCATATTGTCGAAGTACTGGCCGCTCAGGAAGACCTTGGCGACTTCAAAGTCATAGGAGCCGCCCAGCGTAACCGTAAGGCCGTCATCCAGATCGGGGTCGTCCGAGGTGAAAGTGCTGGACCAGTTGTAGCTGTCGACGACAGCAGCGAGATCGAAGCCGGCGGCCTTGTAAGTGGCGCCCAAGGCGTAGTAGCGGTTGGCGCTGGCCTTGCCTTCAGTGGCGTCAAGGTTATCTTCCTGCTTGGTATTCGTTTCAAACGAGTACTGGGCATAAACCGTCACGCCGGCAAACGTCGGGGTCTTGTAGGTGACCGTGTTGTCAGCACGGATGCCGCCAACATAGTAGGTGGAATATTCAACCGCACCAACCCACGAAGCACCGAAGGGCGACAGGTTGCCAAGGAGACCGTAAGTACCATTGGCGGAGCCAAGCGTGCCCATGCGGCCAAAAGCGACTTCACCGAAAGCGCCGTTCACGAAGAGACGGGCTTCACGGCCGAAGAGGCGGCTGTTCTGAGCGAGCGAACCGGTATCGGCAGAGAAACCGTTTTCCAGATGGAAGCCGGCCTTTACGCCGTTGCCGAGATCTTCTGAGCCTTTCAGGCCGAAACGAGCGCCGGACTGATTGCCCGAAGAGAGCTGGAAGTTATCGACGGCGTCGGTATTAGCCTTGTCGGAATCCACATGGGTGTACTGCAAACCGTAGTCGACGACGCCGTAAAGCGTGACGTCAGCGGCGACGGCGGAACCAGCAAAAGCGCCGAGCAAAGCAACGGCGGCGAGAGTCTTCTTAAACATTTCAGAGCCTTTAGGTTTGTTTGATTTGAAGCACCGTCAGACGGGGGCGCCGCTTCTCAAGGAACACCTTAACTGCATCTGCTTCGAGGCATTGATTCCGTCTGAATGTGGTCTGCCAGTCGAAGAAATGTAGGTGTACACATTGAATTTAAACAAGTTCCTATTGCTGTAATCCGATATTTTTATGGGTTGTATTCAAAAACACAAAAATGTCAGCTACTTAGAAAACGGATGATAACTATTATGTTGTAGTTGCATATTTGCAACAAATAAGAAAAGCCCCGTAAACTGAGCGAATCAGATCACGGGGACAGGCATTTCCTAAATGCTTAAAGAATTACGCCTGAGGCAGTTCCGAATCATTCGTTGGTTCGCCTGGCAGAACCAGCCGCAAGGCTTCGCCTTCAACGACGCGTCCCGGCGCGCGCAGAATGTTTCGCTGCTCGAGGTTGTCTTGGTCAACACCGAAGCGCACCGATGAAGCTTCAGTTGTGAAATGGCCGGCGAGAATTCGCTCGATGATGCCGAAGGTGAGCATTGCGCCCGCCTGCGTCGGGAAGCTCCCCAGATCGACTTCAAGTTCAGGCTGACTGAATGCCCCAAGACCATAAGTTGCGATGTAGTCTTCGCCGAAGTCTGTGGAGACGCCTGCGCGAATCACGGAGAGGATGGGTATTTGACCGTGTTTGGCGGGCTGTGCCGCTTCAATGTAAAAACCCGGCTTTTGGAGTGATTCGAGCGCAAAAACGCCCAGCGGTTCGGCTGTCCGGCAGAGCGCGGCCAAAATCTGCGCGAAGAAGGTGGCAGCTTCGACGGCTTCGGTTGGATTTCCCCGCAGTTCAACAGCAAAATAACCCGCATGGCAGAGGAGCAGCGTTTCGGCGCTCCGTGTAAAGGGGCTCTTACGTGCCGCAGTTGCCAGTGACGTGCTGTTGAGGCGCTCATGGATCAGCCGGATAGAGCCCTCAAGCGTGCCGATGCGCAGCGTAAAACAATCCAGGTCATCAGGCGTGCGGTCGGTGACGGCCAAGTTCCACGCTCTCCAGAGTTCTTCAGAGAAGAGTTTCTTGTCGAAAACGAGCTGTGCGGGTGCGAGCAGCAGTTCTGCGCTGAAAACGCCGGGTTTAAGTGCGGGAAGGAGCTCCTTTTCAAAGTTGCTCGCGCGCCGCACACGTTCCTCTTCGGAGAGCAGCAGCTGCAGCCCGGTAGGGGCTTCAGACTCCAGCGCCTTGCGAATTTCCTGATACTGCGGATGGTCGGAGCCGTATTTCTTGAGGAGCGCCTGAGCAAGTGGGAAATTCGCCGCCGTCATCGTCGAGCTCAATGCTCGGGCACGCTGATAGTGTTCAATGGCCGCATCATCGTCGTCCTGACGCTGAGCACTCATGCCGAGCATCCATTCCTTCACTGCCGCTTCTTCGGCATTTTGAGGCTCAATGGCTTGGGCTGCGGCAGCAGCGGCTTTGATGTCGGACTTGAGGAAGAGTCCGAGGACGCGCTGCTCGCGCGTCTCGAAAGTTTGGTGCACTTCCGGAATCCGATCAATGGCCCGTTCGACTTTCTTGGCGTCGTGGCGGAAGAGCCAGAACTTCACCCATGCGATGATCCATTGATTGTCTGACGGCGTCCACAGATCCGGCATCGGTTCCTTGAGAAAACGTCGGAGGAACTCAACTTTAGCGAGTTCCGGTGCTTTGGCAGCGGCGCCGGGGAAAAAGGCGTCGAGCCATGCGCGGTCTTCTGCCGACAGTGCGGGCTGAGCAGGGGCTGCGGAAGGTTCAGCCGCTTGGGCGTCAGTTTCAGCGGCCTTTATCGCGTTGATTTCATTTGCTGCCAGCGCGAGCGATGCCGGAGAGGCAATCTCAATGAGATTCTCTGCCGCATCATCGCTTTGGGTCTGCTGCGGCGTTTCTTCATTATTGTCGGCATCGTCCGAAGCATCGTCGTCATCGTCCGCATCCGCGGCAGCTTTGCGGAAGGTTTCAATCAGCTCGTTAAGCTTGGCTTCGAAATCCTCGATCGTGAGCGGTGCTCCCGTCTCTGCATCGAGCACAGAAACTTTGGCACCTTGTTTTTCAGCATCCCAGGCCGCATGTGCGAGTGCGCCGAGATCGGCCGCTGCCAAATCGTCGAATAGACGCGTATTGGGTTTTTCTTCTTGAGCAGAAGCTGCTGCACCGGCATCCTGATGCTCGCCGGTCTGGTCAGAGTCTGTCGGGAGCCGCGCAGCCGGAAGGTCTTCGGGCGCAGGTTCGGTGGAGATATGAAAATCTTCCGCGCCGAACACTTCTTCACGCACCGATTCAAGGAGTTCCGCACCGGCGAGCACCGCAGCTTCTTCACCGGGGAGCCCGATAACAAAGGCGCCGCGGACACACTTTGCGGCCGGATCCGCTTTCAGCGGAAGGGCGGCAAATGGCCAACCGCTGGCATCAACGGGTTTGGGCGCTCCCAGCCAGATGAGCACGTCGGCCTTGTCGGTACCGGTGAATTCGGGCATGAGCAAGTCACGCACGGGCGGAAGCGCTGTGCGGGCAATCTGCGCGCCGTAGGGCGAAATGAGAAAGACATTGCGCTTGATGAGCTGCACCATGCGCCGGCGGCTCCAGCCGTCCCGCTTCAGGCGGTCGGAGAGCGTGAGCATCATGAGGAGCTGGGCCAGGTCAAACGTGCCGGTCAGTGCGTACCGGCGAGTCAGGAAGTCTTCGAGCTGCGGTTCAAGCTCAAGCCATGTCATCCAGTCAACAATAGCGGCGTCCTCAGGCAGTGACGGCGAGAGCTCAACGGTAATACCGCGCTTTTCAAGCGCAGCAGCCAGTTCCCGGCCTTTATTCACCCATTCGGGAGACTGCCATTCGTCGCTCACGGCTATCACCGCTTTTTGAATTCGACGGGGCTCTAGGACCGCTTTACGCCATTTCGCCACAGCGGGCTTAGACATCAAGGTTGGAATGAAGCCCGGATACTGCCAGCGGCCCATCCCCGAATCTGGATCGACACCCTCATGAGCAGATGCTGTCCAGGCGATGGCAAAAGCATCGCGCGCGCGGCGGGCAATGCCGCTCCAGCCGTCAAAGCGCCAGCTGGAGGCAAAGCCTTCCTGCGAATTAAATAAGGATTGGGCAGGGCGGAAAGCGGACACCCCGGCGCGAATCGCCGATTCGCCGGCGTCGGAAGGCCGTCCTAAGACGAGTGCGCCGGCAGAGGCGCCGGCAGCCACGAGGTTGGCCGCAGCTGCGGCTGCACCCCCAGTGCGCCATTCCCCATTGAGCGCGTTGACCGGATGCCCGCCCATAATGGAGCGGCCCGGCGCATCAGGCGAAAGGAGCCCAAGGAACTCTCCGGCATGCGCAACGGCAGAAAGGAGGGCGCCGCCTTCCAAAAGGCTTTTGACCGGGGCTGCAGAACGCAGACAGGGCTGCTCAGGCAGTTCCATGGCAGCCTTGGTCGTCAGCCCCTCAATATCAATGTTGCCGGCGACGGTGAGTGAGGCGCCGGAAACGGCGGGTTCTGCGGACGACTTTTGGGCACAGTCGGCTGAACTGCAGAGCCGAGCAAACTGACCCGCACTCCATTCGGGGAGCTCAATCGTACGTTTCGCTGCGGCATGCAGAACGCCGCCCAAAGCGGCTGAGAGCTCATCGCACCCCGAAAGTGCTTCTTGTTCGGTGATTCCGGCCGCACGGATCGTCGGCTCAATGTCATGAAAGGGAAGCGCATTGAGGCTGCGCATCAAGCGGGCAGCTTCAGAGAGCTTCACCGCGCGGCTGCCCACGGCAAATCGTTCCGGCGTTGCGGCGAGAAGTGCTTTGCGGGTCTCTAGGCAGGCGTTGGCTCGGGTGTTTGGCTGATCGGCAGGATCATTCAGCCGCTCTTCGGCGTCTTTATTAAATGTCGTATTCGTGGTCATTCGCTGTTTTGATTGCACGTTTGAGACCGCAGGCGTCCTCGGCTTAAGCCGCCGTCTGTGTTGCGGCGATAGAGCCGTTTTTCACGCAGTCAAGGCGTTCAACGGCTCGAATGCTCTTTATATGGGGACGAATCCAATCGAGCGGGCGGCGGTCTCAGGTTTTTACCTAATCCTACACTGTGCGGTCGTCCTTTCGAGCAGGGAAGAAGTTCTCGTGTGCCATGAGACTTCTCTTTTGCGATTTAGACGGCAGCTCGTAAAGTCTGCTGACAACTCATCATAGAAAATAACTAATATTAGCTTGACAATAATAGTGGTTTGCTATATATTGAAGGCTAGCAATAGACAAAACAAATCGCCATAGATTTGGCGATTGCTAACGAAAGGAATTTGACATGATGAAATCCGAAAAAATCAATGCTTACGTCGCTACTTTGGCCGTTTGGAATGTGAAGCTACACAACATTCATTGGAATGTGGAAGGTCATCTCTTCAAGGGGATCCATGAATACACGGAATCACTTTATGACCGTGCAGCTGAACAATATGACGAAACGGCAGAAATTCTGAAGATGCGCGGCGAAATGCCGGTTGCCACGGCCGCCGAATCGCTTCAAGCCTCCGTGATTGAAGAACTGCCCTCGCGAGTCTTCTCCTGCTGCGAAGCCGTCGCTGTCGTTCAGGCCGATATGGAAAAGGTCGCGAAGCTGGCCCGCGAAATTCGCGATGAAGCGGCTGAGGCGGATGATTTCCTGGTGCAGGGTACGTTTGAAGGCTATCTCGCTGGATTTGCCAAGGATCTGTGGTTCCTTCGCGCGATGCGCTCCGATGCGCATGCAGGGGAGGCCTGTGATGCTAAGGCGGAAGAAAAGACGGCCGGCGCCAAGCGCTGCTGCCGCAAAAAGGCCTGATAAAGACGCTTAGCTTTTGGGCGGCGATTGGCATGCAGCAAAGCATCCGTCAATAACGCCGATTCCATACCAAAACGCGGTGTCTCTCATATTGAGAGGCACCGCGTTCGACTTCATAGGCGGCAGCAGTCTTCCGGAAGAAGACTGCTCACATTCGCATTAGAACGTGTGGGACAAACCGACGTAAGCCTGAACCAGCTTGGTGTCTTCGTCAGAGCCGTTTGCCGCAGCATTGTCGACAGAGGTCTGGCCATAACCGGCACCGCCGTAGACGCTCGTGCGCTTGCTGAGCGGGTAGACGTAGCGGGCAGAAACGCCGTAGTACTTAAAGTCCTGATCAGCAGTCGAGGTAAAGTCTTGTTTGCCATCGACATAATAGAGGCCCGCCGTCAGAGTACCGGCCGCAATCGGAGCCTTGGCGCCGAGGTGGAGGCCGTAGCCCTTCAGACCATCGGACGAAGGATCGCCTTTCGTGAATTCGTCGTTGTAAGCATTCTTAATGCCAGACAAACCTTCAAAGTACTGGGCTTCTGCGTAGACGCGAACCACTTCAAAGTTGTAGTTGCCGCCGACGAAGACAAGCGAACCGTCCTTGTCAGCGACTTCGCGAATACCGGACGCATTAGCGCCGTACTTCGTGAGTTCGTAGCCGGCAGCGAACTGCGCAGCGCCGTAATCGCCGCTCACGCCGATTGAGGCGTAGCGCTTGGCGGCAGAAGTGCCTTCGTCGCCGCTGTAGGTAGCCGCGGTGGCCGAGCTGTCAGTCTTAAAGGAGTACTGGGCCGTCAGCTGCAGACCGGCAAAGCGCGGCGTTTGGTAGGCAACGACGTTGTCGTAGCGGGATGAAGCAGCGAAGCCCCAAACATTGTTGTCGCCGCCGTCGAAGGAATCGACGTAGCCGATGAGGTCATACGTGCCGGCCGCGGAGGCAATGCCGCCGAAGCGGCCGAAGCCCAAGGAGCCGAAAGGACCGTAGAGCGTCAGACCGGCTTCACGGCGGAAGAGGCGGTTTTCCTGAAGTGTGCCGGTGTCGGCGTTAAAGCCGCTTTCGAGCTTAAAGCCGACCTTATAGCCGTTGCCGAGGTCTTCCGTGCCCTTCAAGCCTCAGCGGGAGCCGAGGTTGAGGCCGGAGCCGAGCTGAAACTGATTGTCAGACTTTTCGTCAGTAACTTTGGTGTTGGTGTAGATGAAGCCTTCATCGACCACACCATAAAGCTGAACATCGGCAGCAGCAGCGCTGCCCGCAAAAGCGCCGAGAACGGCGAGCGCAGCGAGAGTCTTTTTCATGATTAAAACCTTCTAGAGCTAGTTGGTCCGTGTGCAGTCGAAAGTCTTAAAAGGGACTGGCCGCACGGATCAAAAAAAACAGCATTTTGTAAATGCCATTGTCAGCTCACCCTATACCTGCTCGGTATTGAATGCCGCCGAACAGCCTATAAATTAACTCAATAAAATTACAAAATTTGGTAATACCCTAGATTTTTGTCGCCTTTTAAAGGAAAACAAGGAAAAAATAAGGTCAACCGTGCAATAAAACAACAAATAACCAATGTATTGATATCTAACTAACTATTTTGTTCATTACGTTATCAACTGGGTCTATGAAGATTCTTTGAAGAAAGTATTTGTTTTCAGTTAAAACGTTTTCGTTTACTTTTGTTTGTCATAAAACGGTTTTTTTCTGCTGTCCATGAAAGCAGGTTGAAATTCGCTTCATTTCTTTTTGTGTTTTCAGGCGGATGATGTTTGAGCGCGAGGCAGGTGGTACGCTCGTATAATGCGGCTTTCTTTTCATTCATCATTGATCATCCATGACCGACAAAGCGCCGTCTCAGCTGTCCGAGCATCCCCAGTCCGAAGTTCACGCCAGTGCATTCAAACCTGCGGAGCATCCCGTTACGGCATTGGCGCTTTTGCGTGTGCCGGCATGGGAGCCGGAGCGTTTGGCGGCGCAGCTCGATCTGGACTGGAATATCAAAGCCGAGCCGGTCCCGACGGATTTCCGCGAACCGTGGCTCTTTCGCGAGAACGGTTCCCTCGTGGTGATTGGATTTGAGGGACACCCCGTTCCTGGAAATGCCGCAGACGAACAGGCTAAAAACTGTCCGGAATGGCCGGACGCGCAGGAAATGGCGTCAACGCACCTGGCGTACCTCGCCCTTGCTGTGGTTGCCGAAGAGGCGACGCTCGTTGAGAATGCTCGTACGGCCATGAAGATTTTGGGGTCGCTCACGCGTCAGCCCAATGTGAGCGCCATCAACTCGGCTGGCCGCCTCTTTGAGCCCGAGCGCTTCCGCAGCGATGTGCTCACGATGCAGCATTCCGAGACGGCTTTCCCGATCTTTAACATGGTTTTCTTTGGCCTTTGGCAGCGCGAAGAGGATGCGCCGTTAAGCGGTTATACGCTCGGACTTGACCGCTTTGCCTGTCCCGATCTTGAGATTCTTGAGAGTCCCGATGCGCCTGCCGTCATTCGCGCACAGATGATTGCGGCTGCCATGGTTCAGATCACCCGCGGCGCTGCGCTTAAAGACGGGGAAGTGCTGACGCTTTCAGGGACGCTTTTCAAAGCCGAGCTCAAAGCTTCTTCGGCTGTCCCGGGCGCCGTCACCACGCACCTCACTGCGATTGAGAAGGTGCCCGAGAGCGAGGCACCTAAAAAGAAGAAGCGCTTCTGATTCATTCCGGATGCCGTAGAAAGCCTGCTGCCGCACGCGTGCTCGGCAGTAGGCCTTTTTTTCATGCATCATTAAATTGTGCACGTGTATAATAGGAAATTGTTAGGTATTTTATCCGATTTGTTTGAGCTTTGAACCTTCGCCATGGCCACTGACTTTGTCCTTATGAATCGCCGCACTTTCGGCATCCGGACCGCCGCACTCTGCTTTGCCGCGGGCATGATGGTTTCACCGTTTTCGTTAGCTGCAGAAGAGCCGCTATTGAAGATCGGCGTGCTGCCGGCGGCCGATTCCGTGTTGCTTTATGCGGCCGAGTCAGAAGGGTTCTTCGAGTCCCGGGGGCTGCGCATCCAGCTCCTGCCTTTTAAATCGGCCATTGAAATCGGCGCAGCTATGCGTGCCGGCGAGCTCGCAGGGCATTACGGCGACCTCATCAACGTGTTCACGCAGAATGCTGCCGGTGCGCCGCAGGCTGTAGCGGCGACGGTGACGTATGCCAATCCGGCCGAGCGCAATTTTGCGCTGGTCACTCGTCCGGGTTCGAACCTGACATCACTCGAAGACATCAAGACGCATCCGGGTACGGATACGGCCATGAGTGCTTCGACCATCATCGATTACCTGCTTGACCGCATGGAAGCGACGACGGGACTGCCTCCGTCCGCCATGAAACGCGTAGAAGTTCGGCAGATTCCCATTCGTCTCCAGCTGCTCCTCGCGGGCAAAATGGAAACGGCGCTGTTGCCCGAGCCCCTCTGAAGCCTGGTGGAATCGAAGGGCGGCAGAGCACTTTGGGATGACCGTATGCTCGCTGAGCCGCTCGCGGTGGTTGCCTTCCGCAAGGCCGCTGTCACACCGCAAACGGCAGCCGCCTTCCGCGCGGCGCTCGCCGATGCGGCTAAGGCCATTGAAAGCGATCCGGAAAAGTTCCGTGCCTTGATGGTGAAAAAGAGCCTGCTGACGAAAGCGGCTGCTTCGGCCTATAAGATGCCGACTTATGCGCATTTCGGCACAGCGGACGGTCTGCCGCCGCTGCCGTCTGCTGCGGACGTCAAACGCACTGCCGACTGGATGATTGGAAAGGGCATGATCAAGGCGATTCCGAAGCTTGAAGAGGTCGTTTTCGTCCCCTAAAGCTTGGGCCGCCAGAGCGTTGAGTTCAATGCCGGCAAGAAATTGAACTCTGCCTGGCGGGAGGCCGCAATGTCGGTTTGGCGCGATGGGATGCGTCCTTTCGGACTCATTCGCGTGCGTCCTCGTATGTTTTTCAGCCGCAGAAAGTTAAGCCGCTTTGGCGAGAGCTGATTTGGTCACTTCACACCAGCCGACGGCGCCTGCGGCCCGATAAAGCTCTTCGGGTGTCAGGCGCACGCCTGAAGCGTCATCGCCGCAGGCCGGCCATACTTCGGCGTGACTGAGGAGCGACCGATCAAGCCAGACAGGGATGCCGTCATGCCTGCCAAACGGACAGACGCCGCCGGGTGCGTGTTCGACGAGCGCTTCGACATCGGTTCCCGGCACAAACTTGGGCTTAAAGTGAAAAGTGCGTTTGAAAGATCCGCCGTCGATCTTTCGGTCGCCGGCAGCAAGCACCAGAATGGGGCCGTCCGGTCCCAGGAGCGCCATGGTTTTGGCAATTGCGCCTTCAGCGGTTCCGAGCTCCTGAGCAGCCAAGGCAACGGTTGCACTCGATCCGGGGAATCGGCGGACACGGTCTTCCAAATGCTGAGCTTTCAAAGCGGCATAGGCGGCATCAAATGACATGGTGTGGTTTTACCTTTGAATGAAAAAACAGTCAAATCTCTTGCTGGACAGCGGATTTGGCGAAGCGCCGCAGCGGAGGTCCGCCGGCGCAGCGCATCACCCGAAAGAAAATTCGCCGATGTAGGAGGCCCAGAGCTCTGTGAGCCCTTCAACATGCTGCCCGTCCAGATTCGGGAACTGCTGACTGAGTACGGCGAGCCAAAGGAGTTTAGGCGTCGGATTAGACATGCGCTTAAGTACCAGCTCTGCCTTGCCGGCGGGCGCGCCGTTGCCCAGAGAGGAATTGTCGCTCTCATTGATGAGCGCGAGGTTCCCAAAGCCGTGTCGGCGAAGAAGCTCTTCGCGGGCGGCGTCGGCATCCTTCCCAAGATCAGCGCGGTTGCGGGCCAGCCAATGCTCGATGTCGCTTCGGGCAACGATGCGCAGCGTCCGGGCCTTTTCTTTGAAGGCCCTCCAATTGAATGCTCGGAAGGCACCGGCCAGTTCAGTCTCCTCTGGGGATTGAGCCTTGTCTGCAAAAGCATCCATAGCACGCTTCAGAGCAGCAAAAGAGCGGTTTCCGCCAGTGTGACCGTCGACCCAGAGCACATAGTCCGTCAGGAAAAGATCAAACTGAGAGAGGGTGCCGTCGTGGTAATGCCATCCGGGCGCAGCGGCTTCAACGGCAGCTTGTGCAGCCAGCAGCTGGGCCTGAGCTCGGTTTTCTGAGGGTGTTTCTGCTGTCAGTTTAAATACGCCTTCGGCTCCTCGGGCTTGACCGGCCTCTGCGGCGCGGTAGGCCCAGGCGAGCAGCCGAAGCTGAGCAATCTTGCTGATCTTCGCAAATGCGGGCTTTTTCATGGCGAGGAAAGCTTCTGGGCTGTCGGGCAATTTGCCGTCGGTGCCGAGACTCATTTCCAGCGCTGTTGCCGAAAGCACGAGAAGCCAGTATTGCCCCGAAGCGCTGAAGCCGCCTGCGGCCATAAAGGTCTGAATCAGCTGATTGAAAGCATTGGGGGCGCCTTCAAATGCCTCATTCTCTCCCTGGCGATAGCGCCCCCAGGTGCCGACCGTCTGAAGGACGAGCGATAGCGCACCCATCAGGCGCCATACATCGGTTGTGCCGGGCGCCTCGGCCTGCACAATATGATCGAACCGTCTGTCAAAGTTCGTGGTCGCCAGCGCTTCGTAGGCGGGCAGCGGGCCGTTTCCGGCAGCGGTCGTTCTTGCTTTGTCATACTTGAAAAGCTCATTGGCGATGACGAGCATGTTCATCATGTCAATCGGCGGAACGAATTGTTCTCGGCTCCCTTCATCATCCGCTGGGGGCTGATCCGTTTCGCGCTTGGGCGGCTTGTCGGTCCGTCTTTTTTTGTCATCCGATTCGAGCGGCGCTTCGTCTGCGCCGGCAATAATCTCATCGATCGTCAGCGCGGCGGAGATCGGCGTGTCATTGGTTTCATCCTTGGAACCCGATGGAGAGACTTGGCCCGAATGCCACCCCTTCAGGTCGTAGCCTTTGGCAGCTTCAGTCGGGGAAACCAGACGCTCATCGGTGCTGCGCCAGAGGTGCGTAAAGAGCGCTCGGCCGAAGCGGTCCTTTTCGCTGAACCGCGACAGCAAACGTGACTTCAGAATGTCGAGTGCTGAGAGCTGCTGCCCGCGCATATTGATGATTTCAAACATGGCGGGGGCTTCGTTTTCGACCTTGTCGGAGAGCGGTATCACGACGCGTCGAATGCTCACGCGATCGTGAATGCACGCTTCCAAAGCCCTGAGAAAGGTCTGCGCCGCCAAATCTTCCCGCAGCCCCTGACGCTCGATGAATTCGGTGAGCGCACCGGCAATGCGGTTCCTTTGTTCTGTGCAGGCTGGCAGCGGACTCTCGCAGTTCGCTTCCATGCCGCTCAGGTATCGGTAGGCCGATATGATTCGCTTATGCTTCTCGTTTGCCGGCCGATCGAGCCGGCGGCTGATTTCCTCGAGCAGGAGGTCGATCGTCGTGAGCCGCTGCTGACCATCCAGAATGGAGAAAACGCCGGGCGTCTCCTCATCGCAGACGATTGTGCCGAGCGAATAGGTGCTCTGAATATCGGGACTGCGGTAGAAGTCCAGCAGATCCTGCATCAGCTGCGACACCTGCACGGAAGTCCAGGCATAAGGCCGCTGATAGACCGGAATGACGTAGCGCGCCTGATCGATTCCTAGGGAACCCATGCTGAGACTTTTCGAAGAAAAGCGCTGGGTACGGGCAGCAGGCGTTTGGGCTGCGGTGTTATTCATGGTCGGAAGCCTCATCCGTCGTGTTTTGCTCAGTGTCTGCTGCAGATGCCTCAAGAGCGGCCTCCATATCATAGGCAAGCCGATAGCGCTGAATCCAAGTCGTATTTTTGATGTAGGGTGCCATCGCTTCCGGTGTTGTCGCCTGAAGTAGCGAGCGTTTGCATGCAGCGGGTGTTGCTGAACGGTGCGGCAGAAAAATGAGATTCGTGCGTGCGTTCCAGTAGCGCAGGCATCGCAGCAGCGCAGCTTTGTCGAGCCGGTTAAATGCCCCCGGGATCTGCTTATCTGCGTTGCGAAGCCGATTGAGAAAGCGTGCAAAATGGCGGGCAAATGTGCGGAATTCGGCATCCGCTGCGAGCGCAGCGGCAAGGGCATGTGATGAGGCGCTGCTGTTAAAAGCCGTGCGCGGAGCAAAGCGGTCAGTCCAAGCAATGAGCGCAAGCCGGAGGATGAGTCTCTGGTCATTATTGAGCTTTAAGCCGCTCGCTGGATTGAAAGCCGTTTGCTCGAGCTCGTCGAGCGCTTCGTCTATGCGGCGGTACTGGTCGAGCATCCGGAAGAAGCCTATGCCGGTCTGAACGGGTTCAAGCAAGTCAAAGAGATGCTGGTTGGTCGATGCAGATAGTTTCCCGTCAACGATTCGGTCTCGCCGATGAGTGCCGATGATGCCTTTGAGCAAGTCGGCATTCTGAGGACTATTGGCGCTTTCCGGCCAAGGATCAATATCGCATCGCATGAGGAGCGCCGGGATGACATGAGCTTCAACGGCGTATTTCCGTTGTGCGAGCCTGGCGGCAGCAGCCTTCGAAGCTTCGTCATCGTGCGTTTCGCGGTCGGATTCGCTCGGCGGCGATTCATTGAAAGCACTCCAGATGCGCCGAATTTCCTTTTGACGATCCGGCGCCGTTTCAAACCGCATGTGATAAGCCTTGAGGATGTCGAGGAGAGACATCGGCAGTCCGCGGTTGTTTTCGCCCTGAAAGTATTGTTCGGCTTCCTTGAGGCTCTGGAGTACGTTGACGGCAAGCCGTCCTGAGAGGAGGATGTAGCGAAATCGCCGGAGATCGCGCAGGAGCGTTTCTTCGTAAAAGCTCAGTGCCCCGGCGTTCTGTGCGTCGTCTAGCGCCGCATCAGCTTCGAGCTGCCGGTATTCTCGGTCAAGGGCGAAATAGATTTGACGGATATGCTGCAGGGTTGCGGGTTCCTGATAAAGAAACGCTCGCTTCCAGACGAGATTCCGCCCCATGATCCAGGCGATATTTGCGCCGTAACTTCGCAGGACATCAGTCTTGCTCCGCATAGCCCGTTCATAGAGAACGCGGGCCAGAATCATGAGGCTCGTGAGCCGCTGCTGGCCGTCAAGAAGCGCCATGTCGTGAGCATGCTCGGGACTGCCGCTGTCGCGGAGCGGCATGATGCAGATGGCTCCCAGATAGTATTCATCCTCTTCGCGGTATCGCTCTTCGTCAGGGGAATATCGAAGCTCGTCAATATCGTCAAGAATCTTCTGAATGTCGTTTAAGGACCAGCAGTATGGGCGCTGGAAGTCCGGGAAAACGATGTGTTTGATCCAGTTTCTCCCCGGGCGGTCAAACGAGCGTTTGATGACCCCGGCCACTGAGCTGCTTTCGATGATCTGCATGGCTGGCTTTTTTCTGAAACTGCTTGGGATTCTAGCGAACCCGCGGACATGCTGATGTTTAGGATGTACCAAGGTTTGAATGCTCAGCCGTATGCGCGAAGCGAGGTGCGATAATGCATGGTCCAAGATCTTTGAAAGATCTTGGGCGTTCTGCATCACGACGCCCTCATAGGGCGCAGAGCAGTGAGGCACCGCTGAAAAGCAGATTTTTGCTGCGCTCACCGTCAAGATCCGCCGTGCCGATGCCGAGTCGTTCGGAACGCATTCTTATAAACATCTTCCATACCGCTGAAAGTTCTTTGATATGAAAATCCTTCTTCTCCCCGACAGCTTCAAGGGCAGCCTCTCTGCCCAACGGGCGGCTGACATTCTTTGTGCCGCAGCCAATGAAGTTCTGCCCGATGCTGAGGTCGTCAAGCTTCCTGCGGCAGACGGCGGCGAAGGCACGCTCGAGGCGGTCAAGGCGGCTGTGGGCGGCGCTTATCTTCCGCTTCCGGTAACGGGCCCCTGCGGTCAGTCCGTACAGGCGCGCTACTTGTCGGTGGGCGATACGGCGGTGATTGAGCTTGCTCAGGCGGCTGGTCTGGGACAGCGGCTTCCTGGCTTCAGTCCGATGCGCACTACTACATATGGTGTGGGCCAGCTGATTTCGCATGCGCTTCAGGTCGGGCATCGACGGATTGTGCTCGGCTTAGGCGGCTCGGCCACGACCGATATGGGCTGCGGCATGGCGGCGGCGCTCGGCACCCAATTCCTCAACGCTAAGGGGCAGCCCTTCCTCCCGGTGGGTGAAACGCTTCATCTGGTGAAGGGCGTCCGGCTCAACGGGTTCTTTTTTCAGAAGAATGCTCCGCGCATTGAGGCGCTGTGCGACGTGGAAAATCCCTTGTACGGTACTAACGGCGCGGCTTATGTTTTTGGACCGCAAAAGGGTGCCGACGCCGATGAAGTGAAGCGTTTGGATGCCGGGCTTCGTGTTGTGGCCGGACTCTTTGAAAAGCAGGGCGCGAAGGTCAATTCCCTGCCGGGCGGCGGTGCTGCCGGCGGAGCGGGCGCTGGCGTAGCCTGCTTCCTCAACGGCCGCATTGCTTCTGGGATTGATGTGCTCCTTGACTTGATGAAATTTGACGATCTGGTGAAGACGGCTGATTTGATCGTCACGGGAGAAGGTTCTGTCGACGGTCAAACGGCCGGCGGAAAAGCCGTGCAGGGCATCGCTCGGCGTGCCGCCGGGAAGCCCGTCATCGTCTTTTCCGGTTCTGCCAAGCTTGATCCGGCTTCCTGGGAAAAGCTTCGCGCCAGCGGCGTTGCCGCGGTGTTTCCGATTGTGCAGGAACCCTGCACGCTTGCCGAAGCGATGGCAAAGGCCTCGGAAAATCTGCGCGTCACAGCGCTCAATGTCTTTTCGCTCCTTAAGATCCAGCAGGCTGCTGGCTTGACGCAGCAGCACGCTTAAAGACTACGCTTATCCTTTCTCGATGCATGAGGCGCTTTCTGATGAGCGTTGGAAAGCGCCTTTGCTGTTGTCTATTTAAGATCCGTTCCTTTACAGAAACACAAAAACGGACAGGCTCACGGCTTTTGGAAGGTGAACCACACCGCCATCACCAAACAGAAAAAGGCGGCGAGATGGTTCCACTGCAGCTTGAGTCCAAAGAGCAGCATTGAAAAGAGGGTGAATACTGTGAGCGTAATGACTTCCTGAATGACTTTGAGTTCGAGAAGTGAAAACGGCCCGCCGTTGCCGTCAAAGCCGATGCGGTTGGCGGGCACCTGGAAGGAGTATTCAAAGAGTGCGATCGACCAGGAAAAGAGCACCACCGCCCAAACGGGCCAGAAAGAGATGACCTTTGCGGCCTGAAGCTTGAGGTGCAGGTACCAGGCGAGCGTCATGAAGACGTTCGAAATGATGAGGAGCCCGATCGTCAAAAAGCCTTTGCTGAGCATGGCGGAAACACTGTTGCGGAATGAAAGAGGCGATTCAATGGGTCTGCGGCAGATCCCTGAGCCGCGCTTCGCAGATCAAGAAAAATCCCGCCGCACGTTTTGTCGTGGACGGGATTGCGAAGCATACGCCGAGCCGCAGCAAAACGGTCAGCGAAAGGCTTGAATATTCGAGCGTTTAGTCGGCAAGACCCGCATCAATGAAGGCCTTGAGTTCGCTCGGGGTCTTCACTTCAACAAGGCGGCCGTCAAGCGGCTTGCCGTTCTTAAAGATCACCATGGTCGGGATATGCTGAACGCCCAGTTCCTTCTTGAGGTTGGGGCAGGCGTCAGAGTCAGCAGAAGCAAAGACCAGACGGCCTTCATAGTCCTGAGCCATACGTTCATAGAAAGGACGCGCACGACGGCAGTCGCCGCACCACGCAGCACCCAGCGCGAGAATCACGGGCTTCTCGTTTTTCAAAACGACTTCATCGTAATTCTTTTCATCAACATTGAGAATCTCGGCCATTTTCGGCTCCCTAAAGTGAATTTGAGCAGTTAGAGCTTTGGGGGCAAGGCTTTGAGCGCCCCCGAAGCAGCTTAGTGTTTCTACTACTATACCCGTGTTCAGCCCCATCAAGCGGTGCTCTTCATGAAGATTGCAAACGAGTACATCTTCTTACAGTTGCAAGGATGCGGCATGACGCTTAGGCACCTGCGGTGAATCAACGGGATGTTTGGTGCGAAAACGCTTTCAAGATTTCATGACTACCGCCTTTGCGTCGACGTCGGAGTTTGCGGTTTGAGTCCTCCAAAGGCTAAGATTCCCAAACTTTTCGCAACGACGTCCAACCACAAGATATGGTGGTTCTTTGATGATAAAACCCTTTTATAAGGGCTATTGAGGGCGGTCAGTCAAAATGGTCTGATCCCTCGTTTGTCGTCTCAGGAACGATGCATCCAGCACTGCTGCTTCACCGCCGACGTCCTTTTTCAATGTATTTTCGGGAGCCGTCATGGCGGTACAAATGAACTTTGAGCGAGATAAGCTCTTTGACGAACTCGGCCTCATGCGTCTGCGTGAAAGCTATATGCGCAGCAGCGAAAAAAGCCCGCAGGAACGGTTTGCCTTCGTGGCGGAAACTTTCGGCAGCAACCCCGAGCATGCTCAGCGCATCTACGATTACGCGAGCCGTCATTGGCTCTCCTTCTCTACGCCGATTCTTTCATTTGGCCGTTCAAAGAAGGGACTTCCCATTTCGTGCTTCCTCACCTATATGGAGGACAGTGCTGAAGGGCTCGTCGATACGCTCTCCGAAGTCAACTGGCTCTCCATGCTGGGCGGCGGCGTGGGCATTCATGTCCGCATCCGCAGCGCCGACGAAAAGAGCGTCGGCGTGATGCCGCACCTGAAGGTTTATGACGCCGCGTGCCTTGCCTATCGTCAGGGTTCTACGCGCCGCGGCTCTTATGCGGCCTTTCTCGATATTGATCATCCGGACATCATCCCCTTTATCGAGATGAGAAAGCCTACGGGCGACCAGAACATGAAGGCGCTGAATCTTCACCACGGCGTGAATCTCTCTGACGCTTTCATGGAAAAGATTGAAGCGTCAATGCGCGACAGTTCCTACGATGACACGTGGGAGCTTCGTCATCCGAGCACGCATGAGGTAGTGGCCAAAGTATCAGCGCGTGATTTGTGGCAGCGCATCCTTGAGATGCGCATGCATACGGGCGAGCCCTATTTGGTCTTCATTGACACCGCCAACCGTGCGCTTCCGTCTTGGCTCAAGGACAAGGGACTGAGCATTCACGGCTCCAATCTCTGCACGGAAATTTTCCTGCCGACCTCTCATGACCGTACGGCGGTCTGCTGTCTTTCGTCGCTCAATCTCGAATATTTCGACGAGTGGAAGAACAATCAGCAGTTCATCACCGACGCCATGGAGCTCCTCGACAACGTCCTGCAGTACTTTATCGACCACGCTCCCGATCAAATCGCCCGCGCACGGTATTCGGCCATGCGTGAACGCTCTGTTGGACTTGGCGCGCTGGGATTCCATGCCTATCTGCAGAAGAAAGGGGTGCCCTTTGAGAGTGCGGCGGCCAAGTCCATCAATAAGCAGGTCTTCCGTATGATTCGGACAGCCTGCGCAGAGGCCGACAAGAAGCTCTGCGCAGAGCGCGGCGCATGCCCGGATGCGGCCGATTCCGGCGTTTCGCGGCGCTTTTCGCACTGGATGTCAGTGGCGCCAAATGCTTCGTCCTCGCTCATTATGGGTGGCACGTCGCCCTCTATCGAGCCGTATCGCGCCAACATTTATCGTCAGGACACGATCTCCGGCGCCTACATCATGAAAAACCGCTTCCTCAAAGCCAAGCTTGCCGAACTCGGACTCGATACGGAGGAGGTGTGGGCAGATCTCATCGCTCACGACGGCTCCATTCAGCATCGCGACGATATTCCTCAGGATGTGAAGGATGTTTTCAAGACGGCTCCTGAAATTGATCAGCGCTGGATCGTTGAGCTGGCAACTGACCGGCAGGAGTTCATCGACCAAGGACAGAGCGTCAATCTGTTCTTCCCGCCCGACGTGTCCATTGCGTACCTTCATGCCTGCCATTTCCTGGCTTGGAAGAAGGGCTTGAAGAGCCTTTACTACAACCGCTCGGACAAGCTGAGAAAGGCTGACCGCGTCGGCGTGAAGGCTGAACGCAAGCGCATTGAGGATGAAATCGATATGCGGGCCGTGGCTGACAATTCGACGTGTCTCGCCTGTGAAGGCTGAGTTTTGTCGGCCGCTGATGGAAGCATTTGAAATAACGTAAGCAGAGAAAATGATGGAAGACGAAAAGATCAATCAGCCGATGACGGAACTGGCCGGAGAAGCTGCCAAAGCTGAAAGGGCGGGCGGGCTTCTCGAGTCACGCGATTACTACAAGCCTTTCCAGTATCCCTGGGCCTATGAAGCGTTTATGCAGTCCGAACAGATGCACTGGCTCTGGACGGAAGTGCCGATGCTCGAGGACGTCAAGGACTATCAGCAAAAGCTCACGGATTCGGAACGCGACTTCCTCACGAAAATTTTGCGGTTCTTCACACAGGGCGACATTGACGTGTCAGGGGCCTATGTGAATTCCTATCTGCCGCGCTTCAAGCAGCCCGAAGTCCGCATGATGCTTTCGAGTTTCGCCGCTCGCGAGGCCGTGCACATTGCGGCATATTCGCATCTCATCGAGACGCTGGGTCTTCCCGAGTCGATTTATAACGAATTCCTTCAGTATGAAGCGATGGCGGCTAAGCATGACTTCTTCAATGAGGTCTGCCGTGACAAGGGCGATCTTGCGGCGCAGATTGCTGCTTTCTCTGCCTTTACCGAAGGCATGCAGCTCTTCTCGAGCTTTGTCATGCTGCTTAATTTCACGCGCTGCGGCACGATGAAGGGCATGGGGCAGATCATTGCCTGGTCTATTGCGGACGAAACGCTTCACACTGAATCGATGACGAAGATTTTCCGTGAATACATCACGGAAAATCCGGAGTTATGGACGGATGAGCTTAAAGCCAAGATTTACGGCATCGCGGAAGTGATGGTCGATCTTGAAGACAAATTCATCGATTTGGCTTTCGGTGTTTCTGAAATGAAGCGCCTTACCCGTGAAGATGTTCGTGCCTATATTCGCTACATTGCAGATCGTCGGTTAATGGGCCTCGGTTTGAAGGGTATTTTTAAAAGTACGACAAATCCGCTTCCCTGGGTTGACGCAATGCTGGGTGTAACCCATACAAACTTCTTCGAAAACCGCGTTGTAGATTATGCAAAGGGTGCCTTAACCGGTACTTGGGCCGAAGTATGGGGTGCTGCTAAATATTGATATCACATGGTTAATTGTTTCTTTGATGGAAGAAAGCGATGATGTCGACTTCATTCGACTATTTTGTCGTAAATGAGACTGCAGGTCACTAATTACGTCACCGCTCCTATTTACAAACTCTCCCTATATCACTTTTGAGCGATGTAAATACTTCAAGGCGCGTCAACAATTTGCCCATAAGACAAATAAAAATCATGAAATGAACATAAACCCACTTTTTTGAAGAAAGTGGGTTTTTATTTTATATAAATATTTAAAGCATCCTTGTTAGGTTGTTTGAAAGGATGGTTTAGATTTTTCTGAATTCGTTGTTGAGCTAAAGCTGTTCGTGCAGCTGTGCAAGCCGAATTTGTTAGGTATTTTATCGAGCAGTGTTGCTAGATTCGCCAATATCTGTGAAGGTGGTAGTTTCCCTATTATGCTCAGTCAATGTTGAAAGCTTCACAGTGCTTTCGAACGCAATTCCTGGCAGATAAAGTATTTGCCGCTAATCAGCATGGGCAAGCCGATAGCATCATAGAGGCCGATGCAAAGTCATTACTAATGAATGACGAGATCTTTGCTTTATATGACAATATGACTGAGAGGATATACAATGAATACGCTAACGACCATTACAGTTATACTGTCAATAAAGCAGTTTATGAATAAGTTTCGGGCAGCATTATCTTAAAGTACTGTTTGAAGTGAGTCATATCAATAAGGGGAAGCGTTCATGTCTAAAAATAAACTAGCAAGCAGTAATATTTCCATTAACATCAATAAGCTGGCTCAAACTGTTGTCAAAGAATTAAAGAAAGATAACTACATTTTTAATGTTCTTGATATTTATGAGTGGCCTCCTAAAGGAAAGAAATTAGATGGAAATGAAACATTGAGGTTTAAGCGAAAAATGTGTGGACGTTTTGCCGCCATTGTTAATAAAGAAAATAAAAACATTAAAAAAGAAAATAAAAATCAAATAGAAATTGATGATGAAAAAGTAGAATGGACTAAAGCTGTTCTCAAGTGGGGTGGAATTCGAGGAAATAATGAGAAAACCATATTAAATTATGCAACTCAGCCTGCAGAATCTCTTTGCAGACTTTCCGAAGGCGTCGCTTCTTGGTCTAAAGTGTTGGCATTTCAACGTCCAGACAAATATTTTATTTACGATTACCGTATTGCGTTTGTCTTAAATTATATTTTGATCAGTCATAATGAAAAAATTGGTCAATATTTCTTTATTCCGCCATCTCAACGTATAAATTCCAATTCTGATTCTAAATATGCATATTGCAATCTCATTGCTAGATTGCTTGGCAAAATAAACGATGGCGTTAATTTAGAGGTTTTTGAACTTAATCTCCAAGAAAGTTATCGCCTTTATCTCGATCTCATTGAACAAATCGTTGAAGTTATTAACGACGAAACTGATAACTGTTTTCATCTTGAAGGGGGTGATAAGCAAAAGGTTGAAATGGCATTATTTATGAAATTCAATGAATATGGAGAAAAGGTTAAAACCTGGAGATTGACGGGCAATTAAGTAACCTAATTTCACGAATAATAGATCCCTATCTCCAGTGATCAAAGTCAAGGATCGATTGTTTTGCTGAGCTACTCCCGTGAAAATGAATAAATAAGTTTTTGCGGGATTTCTTTTTTCGCTAAACTGCCACCTATGTTTAAAATAGGTATCTGTTAGCGGGATTGATGATGAAAAAGGTTAGCAACAAGTGGTATTTCACCAAAGAAACCAATGCCAAGGGCTTGTGCTACATCTACGCCTATCAAACGCAGTGGGATC
>ERZ779896.668-NODE-668-length-41081-cov-5.307000_pt1 | contig 41081 bp, 28 predicted proteins | sample MGYA00511067_ERZ779896 | MGnify/ENA primary metagenome ERZ779896 (study PRJEB29588, sample SAMEA2161597) | human gut metagenome | biome: human gut; feature: human-associated habitat; material: faeces | place: Denmark | collected 2008/2010 ... | reverse complement strand
GTTGGTTGTATTTCCAGTGAAAGTAGGTCATCGCCAGGCTCCCTATACGAACCCCTGCAGATTTCGGTCTGCGGGGGTTTTCGCTACTTGGAGCTGGTGAAGTGGTTTGGTTTTCATGGGCACATGCAGAGTCCAGATCCTCCATATAACGCAAGAATTATCTCGATGCAGTCTGCAGAAGGCTGCTGGCATCGCCTTAACCATGCATGTCGCTCGGTTGTTGAACAGTGCTAAAACTAACTCTTTATGAGTAGGAGTTTATCCGGTTAAACAAAATGATGTAGAGGAAGTATTATTCATTTAACGAATTGCGGAACAACGTCCCGTAATTCGGAATTCATAAACAAACAGCTTCCAGCTACAAGGAGAATTTCATGAGCTTCAAGCGTGTCATCAACTGTGTGGAGACACATTCGGGAGAGCCGATGCGTGTCGTCACGGGCGGCGTGGCTCCCCTTAAGGGCAACAGCGTTTATGAGCAGATGGTCTATCTGCGTGAACACGACGATGCTCTGCGCAAGTTTCTTCTTCGCGAACCGCGCGGTTACCCGCCCCTTTGTTGCAATATTCTTGTTCCGCCGAAAGATCCAAAAGCCGCTGCCGGCTACATCATCATGGAGCAGGTTGAGTATCCGCTCATGTCGGGCGGCAATACGATCTCCGTTGCAACTGTGCTCCTTGAGACCGGCATTATTCCGATGGTCGAACCTGTTACGGAATTCATTCTCGAAGCACCAGCCGGCCTGATCGGAATTAAGGCCGAGTGCCACAATGGCAAGGTGACTCAGGTCACTTTTAAGAATGTTCCGGCTTTTGCTGCTTATGTAGATAAAGAAATAGATGTTCCGCATCTCGGTAAAGTGAAAGTAGATGTGGCTTGGGGTGGCATGTGGTACGTGATTGCCGATGTGCGTCAGTTCAAGGGGCTTGAACTCAAGCCCGAAATGGGACGTGAAATAACCCGTGTTTCCTCTCTTATCCTGCGAGCTGCTCAGGACCAGCTTCCTGTTCATCATCCGGACTATCCAGATGTAGGAATCACGATCTCGCAGCTTTCCGGACCGACGACAAATCCAAATGCGGACTGGAAGAACGCAGTAACGGTTGCTTCTGGGAACGTCGATTTTGATAATCCTTCTACTTGGATCGGTGCACTTGACCGCTGCCCCTGCGGCACGGGTACATGTGCAAAGATGGCCACGCTTTATGCCAAGGGCGAACTGAAACTGAACGAGAAGTTCCGCCATGAAGGACTGCTTGGCATCGTCTATACGGGCGAACTCGTCGAAAAGGTGAAGGTTGGTGAATACGACGCAGTTGTTCCCACAGTCGGCGGTCAGTCCTGGATCTATGGTTATAGCAATCTAGTGCTTGACCCGACGGACCCGCTCACTGAAGGCTACACAATCGGTGATCTTTGGGCCTGATTGAACAGCCTGAATTCTGGCAGGGGAGGTTTATTAGGGCTCAAATCCCGAGTATCTTCCCCTCTGAAAGATGCTTCGGGAGGATCACGGTCGGGTTGCAATCCTGTTCTCCTGTCTGCCCGAGCCGGTTTCTTCCACTATTGAAGAGCGTCGATACATAATTTTCTCTCCTGGTATCGGAGAAAAGAATATGTACATCCGTATCAAGTCTGCACTTCGAAAAATGGAGGGAGTGCGGCGGTATAGGACAGTCGAACGATCTCTTCTATTTTTTATCGAAAATAAACGGTATTTAATACCATAATGCGGAATTAAATAGTTATGCAATCCGTGAAAATCTATCCCGCCGAACTCGGCGTGAGCGGCTGGCTAGAAACCTCAACCTATAAAAACCACCAGTTCAACCACGAGGACGAAATCCTTGACGAGTACGACTACGTTGTTGTGGGGGCCGGATATGGTGGTCTTGGAGCTGCAACACGGCTCAAGGAACTCTATCCGAATGCGAAAATAGCTGTTTTTGAGGCGCTCCGCATCGGATCGAATGATTCTAGTAAAAACGCTGGATTCCTGATCGATGTGCCTCATAAGTTCGGTGATGACGTCCTTACGCCCGAGGACGAGAAATGGACGGTACGCCTTAATGTCTTCGCGATCAACAAGATGCGTGAGGCAGTGAAGGCAAACAAGCTCGACGTCGACTGGAGTGAACACGGCAAGTATTTAGCTGCCCGCGAAAAGCGCTTTTGGAAGATTCTCGACCATGACCGAGAGATCCTCGACCGTATGAACATGAAGTACGACGACTTTGACCGCAGGCAGCTTGCCGAGCGGCTCGGCACAGGCTACTATAGCCGAGCGATCTTCAATCCTGGTTCAGTTCTCATCAATCCGGCTGAAGTCGTGCGTGCCCTTTTTACGACGCTCGGGCCCAATGTGCATATCTTTGAAAAAACTCCGGTGATGCAGATTGCCGGTAGCGAGACGAACCCTGTCGTGATCTTGCTCAACGGCAAGAAGGTGCGCTGCCGCGCTGCGATTGTCACTACCGGTCCTTTTCTGCAGGAACTTGGCCTCTCGGATCACCGCTTCTGTCCGATCATTTCGTACGGTGCGCTTTCGCGCCAGCTGTCGGCAGAAGAGATGGAGGACTTCCGCGGCATCGAACCCTGGGGAGTTACTGCTGCCAACTCTGCGGGTACTACGGTTCGCTTCACCAAAGACAACCGTCTCTTCGTCCGCAACGGCTTGCTTTACGGCACTTACTATACGTGTTCACCTGAGCAGATCCGACACTCGCAGAAATTGCTGCGTAAGGCCTTTGATAACCGCTTCCCTGATCATTCGCACGTTAACTTCGAATACGTCTGGGGCGGCATGATTCATCTCACGATGAATTCCAAGCCTGTTTTCGGTCGCCGCGGCAATGTCTTCTTTGCTGGTGTCGGCGAGGGAGCAGGCATCGCCAAGGTCTACACCATGGGTCACTTTCTCGCTGAATGGGCTAACGGCATCGAAAGCGAGGAGCTGTCCTACATGCAAAATGATGAAAAACCTTCATGGCTGCCGCCCGAACCGATCTGTACGCTCGGTGCCACAGTGCGATTGATCTACGAAGGCTTCAACGCTCAGGGTGAGGTTTGAAGAAGTCAAACTCGAAGCAATCCCCACCAGGGGCAAGATGACTGATGGGAGCTCTAAGCTCCGCATTCATTGACAGATTGCTCCTTGGTTCCTCAAGCACGAATTTTGGCCGTTTGTCGAGACTGCCGCAGTTGATGACATACCTTTCAGGTTTATCGGCAAGGGATTTGTTGTTAGGGACGTAAAAGCGCAGCCGGCAAACCTTAACGAAGCGGTTAACTGCATGCGTTCCTGAAACGGCAGGATCTTACTTACACCGTGGAGCGTGTCGACAATGCCTGCGTGTGCGGAGAGTTGTCTTAAAAGTCCCTCGGTGGGGCGTTCTTGAATTTGCCCGCACGATCTCCAAGACCGTTGGGCGAAAAGTTTTATCAATTATCCCGAAGCGGGACTGAGCGCTATGCGTCTGAAACCTTCTTCGGTCATTGAAAGGAATTCTTACCATGTCATTCACTACTATCAATGCTCCTGATGCGCCCAAAGCACTCGGTTCGTATTCGCACGGCATCAAGTCGGGCAGCATGATCCTCACCTCGGGCCAGATCGCGCTCGATCCGAAGACCGGAGTGCTTGAGAAGGAAACCTGCGCCTCGACGCGTCAGGTTCTCGCTAATCTCCTTGCCATTGTGCGTGCAGGCGGGGGTGACCTTGAAAGCATAGCTCGCGTTGACATTGCACTCACAGATGCTGTTGACATGTCCGTTTTCAATAATGAATACGCACACTTCTTTGGCACACATAAACCTGCACGCTTTACATACTTTGTCAAGGCACTGCCTGCAGGCGCAACAATGGAGCTTTCCGTCACAGCATTTATTTAAGGCGATGCGCCTTACCTTGACGGGGGTTGTTTCGGACGCCTTGTGAAGCTTCGCTCTCTTGGTGGGGCAAATTCGGCTTTTCATGTCCAATGAGTGCTTTAGCGTACAAAGGAATGCGGGTTATTCCTAAGGTACGAGACTAGAACTAAATATCTAAACTCTAAATATTTAGAATTACATTCCGCAATGCGGTACAGATGAGTAATGCTGATGCCCTTAGTTCTCTCCCCCAAGCAAATTAATCTTCGTACGCTTTTGCCGGCGCTCACCTTTACGCTCGGCTTCATCATTGTTGGCGCAGCGATGACGGAGCGCCTCGCCAGCAGTCTTGAGTGGCTGCTCGCCTTTCTTTCGGACAACTTTGGTGCGTTCCTGCTGCTTTTCGGGCTCAGCATTCTCTTCATCGTTATTGGCCTCACCTTCACTCGCGTGGGCGATCTCCGCCTCGGCGGAACGAACGCAAAACCTGACTTTTCCTACAGTACTTGGTTTGCGATCGCACTCAACGGCTGCATCGGCACGGGGATTCTCTTCTGGGCCATGGGCGAGCCGATCTTTCACATGGCGAAACCTCCTGCCGCAGCCGGCGCTGAACCTTTTACGCGTGAAGCTGCGATATTTGCCGTGGCTCAAACCTTTACACATTGGACATTGGTTCAATATGGGCTTTACACGTTCTGCGCTGTGGTGGTCGGCATCCTTGCTTGGAACTTCCACCGTGCGCTAGGCATTACTACATTCCTTGAGGAGTTTGTGAGTCCGCGCGTGTACCTCATCATCAAGGACTTTACCCATACCGCCTGCATTTGCTGCATTGCCGGTGCCGTCTCCTGCTCGATGGGAGTGGGCATTATGCAGATCAGTTCGGGTCTCGGATTCCTCAACATCATCGATCCCTCACCGATGGTTTGGTTCGTGATCGTGTCGATGCTAGCTTTTGTCTACACCATTTCAGCGCTTCTTGGTATCAAGCGCGGCCTCAATATACTCTCAAAGATCTGTACGGCGATTTTCGCCTCTCTGATGATCTATGCTGTGGCGGTCGGTCCTACGCAGTTCATCATGAATCTCTCAGTCACAGCTTTCGGTGACTATCTCAACAACTTTGTTGAACATTCGCTTATCCTGCCGACGCTAGCGCCAGGTGAAACTTGGTCGCGTGATTGGGATGTACAGTTCACTGCCTCCTTCTTTGTTTATGCTCCCATTCTTGGGCTGTTCCTTGCGCGCCTTGGGAAGGGTAGGACCATTCGTGAATTCGTTTGGATGAATATCTTTGCGCCCTCTGTTTTTTGCATCCTTTGGATAGGTGCATGGGCGAGCATGGCAGTATGGTGTCAATGGAGCGGAACTTTCGATATCTGGGCGCATGTTCAGGCAAGCGGCATGGAAAGTACGATCTTCGCGCTGCTCTCTACGCTTCCACAGGGCAGAATGCTGAGTGCCTTTTTTCTTTTTGCAGTCTTCTTCTCCTTCGCAACGCTTGCCGACGCGATCACAGGCACCATGGCCGTGCTTTCAACGAAAAATGCGAGTGTGGGCGAGGAACCGCCGGTGCTGATCAAGGCTCTCTGGGGCATTGTGATCGCCATGATTTCCTATGTGCTCATTATTTCTGGAGGACAGGATGCGATCCGCAGTCTCTTCACTCTGATAGGGCTGCCGATGGCTTTCGTCGTGATGCTTTACCTTTGGTACATCGTGCGCTACTCGAGCTATATCTTTGGGCAGACTGACAGGTTTGAACGCTGGCGCGCAAGCGGTGAAGCCGAACGCTGGCGCTCTTTGCGAGACCATAAGCCCGCGCCAATGCCTGAGCTCAACTGACCACGCTGTCCTTTCAACCCTCAATTCATCGACGCCGGCCGGATCCAAACACTGGCCCGTGAGGAGCTCTATCCCCACTCAGTACTTATACAGTTTTATATCTAATACGCGGAATTTAATCCCATAATATGGGACAACTAAACGGGTAACAACATGACAGTTTTCAAGAAAAAAACCGAACTAGCTAAAGGTGTTTTCTGGCCGAGCTACCTGATTGGCATTGCGGTGATCGTGCTCGGAATCGCAAATCAAAAGCCCTTCGGTTCAATCCTCGATGCTGGGCTCAATTGGGTGAGTGACAACTTCGGATGGTGGCTTGTGCTCTTCGCGCTTATCCTGGTATTGCTGGTTTTCGGCCTCGCTTTTTCCAAGGCGGGCGACGTGGTGATCGGCGGGGCAGGCGCGAAGCCTGAATACACGATGTGGCAGTGGTTCTCGATGAGTCTCAAGGGGGGTATTGGCACGGGTATCCTCTTCTGGGCGATGGGCGAGCCGATCTTCCACATGGCCGCACCCCCTGCAGCTGCAGGAGCGCAGCCCTTCACACGTGAGGCGGGTCTTTTCGCAATTTCCCAGACGATGCTGCACTGGACGATCGCCCAGTATGCGATGTATTCGCTCTGCGCCGTGGGCGTGGCGCTCATGGCCTACAATCGGCGCCGTACGATTTCAGTGTCCTCAATCTTCGAACCCTACCTTTCGAGTTCAGTTTACGGCGTCGTGAAAACCGTCGTTCCAATGGTGAGTCTGTTTTGCATCGTGGGCGCGCTCGCTTGTTCGATGGCCGTCGGACTTATGCAGATCAATTCGGGACTGAACTTTTTCTTCGGTCTGCCGATTGACGGGGTCACGGTCTTCGCGATTGCGGCCATCATGGTCACCGTTTATGTTGTCTCATGCCTCACAGGCATAAAGAAGGGCATGCGTGTTCTCTCGAGCTTCTGCACGATCGTCTTCATCGGCCTAATGGTTTATGTGCTTTGTCTTGGTCCGACGCGCTTTATTGTTGATGCAGGCACTGAGTCTCTCGGTGTGTTTTTCAACCGATTCTTCGAACACAGCGTGATTTTGCCAACGATGGCTGAGAACGAGACTTGGTCTAAGTCATGGATCATTATGTTCATGGCTTCCTTCTTTGTCTACGCACCTATCATCGGTCTTTTCCTCGCTCGTCTTGGCAAAGGCCGCACCGTACGTGAATTCATTTTCATGAATATCGGCGCTCCTACGCTCTTCTGTATCGTCTGGATCGCGATCTGGGGCGGCACAACTGTATGGCTTCAGTACACCGGTATTATGGATGTTTGGCAGAGTGTCAACGAAAAGGGGCTTGAAGTGACGATCTTCACGATTCTCTCGACACTGCCCTTCGCGAAGATTCTTGCTGCCTTCTTCATAATTGCCGTCTTTTTTTCCTTCTCGACAATGGCTGATTCGATTACGGGTACCATGGCGACTTTGTCGACGAAGAATCTTTCCGTCGATGACGAGGCGCCGCGCTGGTTAAAGATTATCTGGGGCGTAAGTTTTGGTGTGATAGGCTACCTGCTTGTCGCCACGGGGGGCGTCGATTCTGTGCGCGGCATGTTCACGATTGTGGGGCTGCCCATCTCCTTCATTGTCCTTGCCTATGCTTACTGTGTCATTCGGGAATGCGGCCGTATCGCGGCTGAAACTTTGAGACACTGATCCGCAGGATTTTCTTTATGCCGCATCTCTAGGATACCATTCCGGAATGCGGCATAATTATTTGTAAATAATGCAGAGCAGCGCTCTGTTCCCGAGCGCTGCAACATACAGGAACTGGAAGCTCCACCATGGATGAAGGCAAGAAGTACTATACGATCGGTTCGGTTGAAAAGGTCTGTGATTTGCTCGACACACTCTCAAAAAAGAGTTCTTGGGAACTTAACGAACTTGCCACAGAGGTTGGGCTGCCTAAGACGAGTGTGCATCGGTTCCTGCTCACGCTCGCTGACAAGGGTTTCGTCGTCCAGGAAAAGCGCCGCGGCCGCTACTCGCTCTCCTATAAACTTTTTTCGATCGGCAGCAAGGTGGTTGAAAAGACCGGACTCCTCAAGATAGCTCGTCCTTATTTGGAACGTATTCTGACTGAGATCGATGAGACTGTGAATCTCGCGGTACCTTCGGGCACGGAGATGCTCGTGATTGACAAGCAGGTTTCAAGTCACGCGCTGCGGCAAGAAGTGCGTCTCGGAAGTACGTTCCCAATGATAAACAGCGCTTCAGGCCGAATTTTCCTTGCTTTTTCCGAAGAAGAGGAGCGTAAGCGACTCCTTTCACAGATCGCCGCAGAAGGGGGTGAGACGGTTCAGTCCAAAATAGAACTTTTCCGAGAGCGGTTCGCCTTGATCCGCTCCACTGGTGTTGAGGAGGATGACGAGGAGCAGTATGAGGGGATCCGCTGCATCGCAGTGCCAGTACTCGACGGCGAGAATGTCGCCTGCGGCGCCGTTTCGGTTTCAATTCCAACACTGCGTTACCGCGATGAGCTCGTGCACAGGGCTCGCGAAATCGCAGTAGAACAGGCATCACTCATATCTCGACGCATGGGGGCAGGTTAATCCTGAATCTAGAAGTTGTTGGTTCGAGTGATGCTCCAGGGCGATGAGAAGCCTGCTCGCAGGATCAGCAAATTAAGTATTCATTTATAGAATGACCAGTTAACCGAAGAGATTATTTATTTAAAATAAAGAAATCAAGAATTGATCTCTGAGGCAATGAATGCTTATTGTCTTAAGAAATATATAGTTTCTGCGTCATATGCTTAATGCTGTTTAAACTGTGCTGTTTGTAAATAAAATCGAATTTTATTTTATCAATTTTATTATTGAATTTGCGGTTATTTTTAATGGTTTAAACATTAAGATCATTAAAAGTTTCTTTATAAAACAGGCGGACGCATTGACTTAAATCAAGATGTTGTTGATATTTTAATATATCAATTTGCTAATTGTTTTGGCGATCAGTATTTTTCTCGTGCCTCATTAAGAATGAAGATCGTTTCATTGCTCTGTGTGAACGGGAAAATTATTTTTTGCTGGAGAGCGTTTTCTGAGTGCATCGTCTACCCGCATACAGTCGGCCAGCAACGCCATCTTGTGTGTGTATGGGGGGTATGGGTGAAGCAAAGGGACCAGTGTTACTGCTCGGTGTTGCTGCGGCAGCTGCTGGAGCACCGCTTCCTTCACAGCTGTGCAAAAACCCGACTGAACCTCAAGCGCGGGTCTTTCACAAAGCTGCATTTATCTTGGCAGCAGCTGGGGTAGGGGCTGGATCGTCTGGGAAATCATGGTGATAACTTGTCTCATTGACCAAAGTCTTTTCCAGGCTGAAACAAAAGGCTCTTTGGGCGTACTGAGGAAATTTGGCAGTGGTATTGATGATGGAATCGGCTGCAAAGCAGACGACATTTTTGCGGACCAAGCATTAGGATTTCTTGGTGATCTGATCCCGTGATGTTTGATATGCGAAGATGCAGCACAAAGCCTCGGCATTGGGTTCCTTGATGGCATAAAACTTGTCGCTAGATTTTTACATCACTAAAGCACAAAAAGATACGAATTAAGATGAGAGATAACATTTTAAAAAAGAAGCCTTTCAAAATTTATTTGTTCATTTTTATGGGGCTGACATAGCAAAACCGCAGATCGTTAACCTCACTTACTCGAGTTCGGGATCTGTTATTCGGGAGTTCAGGCTTTGATGAGTGTGATTTTGCTGCTCTCTGAATGGAGCCGTATCCAGTTGTAGCACTCACCTCGTATTCAAATATTTAGTTGTATTAAAGATACATTTGGCGAAGCGGTAAAGCGGGGCGAGTTGTCTATAACACTTTGAAATTCAAATAAAAACAAAGGCGAGTTAGGTGAAAACCCTGTGGCGGGGGGGGGGTTAATGAAAGAATGCCGTTTGAGTTCAGGCGCAAGCCTAAGCTCCTTAAGCAGTCAGAAGCCACCGGCGGTCATTCTTTGGACGGAGCGGCCGCCGGTTTTACTTCAGGCTGCCTAACGCAAGCCTGCTCCGCCCCTCCCCGCAGAGCAGGATAACTCAAACATATTGAGTAAGGCTCTGAAAATGAAAAAGACACTCGCTGCTCTGGCTGTCCTGGGCGCTTTTGCTGGTAGCGCCGCTGCCGCTGACGTTACGCTTTACGGCGTCGTTGACCTTGGTCTCAACTATCAGTACTCGAAGGTTGGTGATGCTGATGCTGTGAATACCTTCAAAGAACAGGCTGGTCAGAATTCCGGTTCCCGTTTCGGCTTGAAGGGTACGGAAGATCTTGGCAACGGCGTTAAGGTTGGTTTTATTCTGGAAAACGGCTTCGCTGCTGATGACGGCACGATGTCGCAGGGCGGCCGTCTCTTTGGCCGTGAAGCCAATCTCTTCGTGACAGGTGATTTCGGCACCCTCTCTATGGGCCGTGTCGGCGCGCTCTCTGCCGGCGTTGGTTCCTACAATGTGGTTTATGGCTACACCGTCTTCGGCACGGGCTGGGGCGATACGGCCGGCGCCAAGAGTCTCTTTAATCTCTCCGACCGCGATCGTATGGACAACACCGTGACCTATGTCACGCCGTCCTTCGCCGGCGTCAAGGTTTATGCTCAGTACTCCTTCAACCGCAATGGCCAGGAAGTTGCCGGCAACGAACGCAACAACGACCGTTATGCCGGTCTTGGTGCCAAGTATGAGCTCGGCGCTTTCAGCACGGGCCTCGTCGTGGATACCGTTTTGAACGCGGCTAATACTCCAGCGAATTCCGAAGACTCTCTCGGCGTGACATGGGGCGCTTCCTATGACTTCGGCGTTGCCAAGGTCTACGGCATGGCTCAGTACGGCAAGAACGAGAACAAGATGGGCGGCTACAGTGTTACCGACATCAAGGAAAACCAGACAGGATTTGCCGCTGTTGATGGCGAAGGTCTTGAAGGTTACGCTTTGACACTTGGTGCGACTGCTCCGGTTCTTGGCGGCACCGTTTATGCTCAGGCTAACTATGTCGACGGTGAAACGAGTGCTGATGTCACCTCAACCCACGACACAGCGGATAAGGCTGTGAAGACGGCTGACTTCGATCGTTGGGGTCTTTCTGCTGCTTATTCTTATCCGTTCAGCAAGCGCACAATGGTTTACACATTTGCGGCATACAGCGAAGGTACTCTCAAGGTTACCGGCGTTGTGAGCGGAGCTGTTGACAAGACGAAGACCAAGAAGGGTGAATTTGGTCTTGGCCTCGTTCACAAGTTCTAATTGCACCAGCAGCTGCAAGCGCTGACTTCAGCCTTTGTGAGTTAGGAAACCGGCATTCCTTGGGGATGCCGGTTTTTTGTTTTTAAACCGCATTCAAATGAACGCAGTCGGAGCGTCAGCAGGCCGCCTGACCGCCGCCGCGGTCCTTGTGCGGGCTCTCGGATGCATCAACCGCAATATTGGCTGACGGCGTGATGGGGATGATGCGGTGCGCCGTCGGCACCGGCTCGTCAACAGCAATTCCCCGCTCGAAGTTTTCTCTTGCTTGTGCGAGAAAAAGCTTCAGGCGGTTGGAGACATTGGTTTTAGAGGTGCCGGCTTCAAAGTCGATGGCGCAGATATTGGCGAGGGGATTTTCTTCGCGGAGCCGCCGGATGACGCCTTTCCCGGTAACGTGGTTGGGCAGGCACCCAAAGGGCTGCAGACACACGACGTTGGGCGTTCCGGAGTGAATAAACTCCACCATTTCGGCGGTCAAGAGCCACCCTTCGCCGGCTTCCTGACCGGCGGACACAAGTCCGTCAATGCGCTCGAGGTCTTCCGCGAGGGTCGACACGCCCGCCGCTGGTGTCCCGTCAAGTGCTTTGCGCATGATGCCGCGGAGATGCTCAAACCAGCGGATCATCAGCCAGGCTCCCATGGCTTTCAGGCGCGGTCCGCCGAAGACCTTGGCCTGATTGATGTGGTCATAGAGGCAGTAGAGGAAGAATGCGGCCAGGTCACCGAGCACCGGTTCCGCACCTTCATCAATGATCTCCTGCACGATGCCGAGATTGGCGGCAGGATGGTACTTGAGCAGAATTTCGCCGACGATGCCCACTCGAATCTTCTCTGTGCCGTCCATCGGCACAGCGAAGAAGTCGCGCACCATGGCTCGGGCGTCGTCAGCAAAGCGCCGGGCATCACCGGCGGCCGCGGCTTGAGCGGCTATGGCGGTCCAGCGGTCAACGAGACGCTGCGCATCGCCCGGATGAAGCTCATGGGAGCGAACATGAAGCGAGAGGCGCTGCAGCATGTCGCCGTAGAGCGTTGCGAGCATGAGGCGTCTGAGGCCGCCGAGTCCCACGTTAAGGGTCTGCGCGCCTTCAATGCTTCCGCCCGAGAGACACACGACAGGCACCCTCTCCAGGTGAAGGTCTTTGAGTGCCCATCGCAGCAGCGTCGGGTAGTTTGTGGCACGGCAGGGGCCGCACGTCTGAGCGAGGAGCAGCGCATTGTGGTCGGGATCAACGGCATGCGTCTTCAAAGCGTCGAGAAGCTGCCCGATCACGACGATTGCCGGGTAGCAGGCATCGTTGTTCACGTGCTTTAAGCCTTCTTCGATCGCCTGAGGACGTACTTCGGGCAAAAGCTCCACGCGCCAGCCGACTGCGCCTAATGCGGCGCAAATCACCGGGAAGTGGATCGGTGCCATTTGCGGCGCATAGATCACGCGGTCGGCGAGCATTTTGTCGAGCGGCACCGGAGTGTCCGTAGGCTTTGTCATGTCTTCGAGGCTCTCCGCCGCCGCTTTCTGGTCGCTGCGCCGGCGATCTGCGAGCGCGGCCAGGAGCGACTTCAGTCGAATGCGTGCTGCGCCGAGCGTATCGCCCTCATCAATTTTGAGGGTGGTAGCGATTCTTCCGCGCTGAGCGAGAAGGCGTTCAATCTGCTCGGAGGTGACGGCGTCGATGCCGCAGCCAAAACTCATGAGCTGCACGAGCTCTGCGGATCGGCTCTCCCGCACGAGCGCTGCTGCACGGTAGAGCCGGGAGTGGAAGGTCCATTGATTGACGACCTCGACGTCGCTTGGTACCGATGCGAGGTGCGCCACGGCGTCTTCCGTGACGACTTCAGCGCCCATGGATTCAATCAAGGCTGGGAGCCCGTGATTAATGAGCGGGTCAAGATGGTAGGGCCGCCCGGCGAGCACGATGAGCGGTTCGCCCGAAGTTTCATGCCGGCGCCACAGTGCTTCGCCCGCTTGACGCAATGCTGCGCGGTAGTCTTCGAGCGCTGCGTGAGCGGCATCGACCGCCTGGCGCACCTTTTTGGGGGAAAGGGCCGGCCACGCGGATGTGACCGCGCGAACGACGCTTTCGGGAAACTCAAGATCCACGAAAGGCGTGAGGATGCGGACGTTCGGGAGCGTGGAGGCGAGCGAGAGGCGCATGGCTTCCGGATAGCCGCCCGCTACGGGACAGGCAAAGCGTCCGTCGATATGCTTTTCGCCCGAATGTCTGGGGCCCTCGAGCGGCACGCAGGGCATCCAGATGTCAGCAATGCCTTTGCGGGCGAGGTCAGCGGCGTGGCCGTGAGCGAGTTTTGCCGGAAAGCAGAGGCTCTGCGACGGCACGGTTTCCGAGGCGCTCGATGCGAGTGCATGGTCGGACGGGCGCGAGAGCTCCACACGAAAGCCTAGGCAGCTGAAAAGCTTGAACCAGTAGGGGTAGTGTTCGTAGGTATTGAGGGCGCGCGGGATGCCGACAACGCCCATGGCGGCCGCTTCCAAAGGGAGCGGCTCGCCCGCAAAGAGCCGTTCGAGCTTCCAGTCAATGAAGGACGCTTTCTTTCGTCGGCCCGCACCCGCGCTTTTCTGTGCGAAGTCACAGCGATTCCCCGAAAAGAACTTGTCGCCCGAAGGGAAACGGTTCATCGTGAGGCGGCAGTGATTGCCGCAGCCGCGGCAAAGCAGTTCTCGCTGAATGACTTTGCCCGCATCGAGCTTTGCCGGATCGAGGTCGATTTCCGGCACTGCCGCGCTGGTGCGTTCCATGGCAATCAGCGCTGCGCCGTAGGCGCCCATCAGTCCGGCGATGTCCGGCCGAATAACGGGGCGGCCGATCTGCTCCTCAAAAGCACGCAGAACGGCGTCATTGAGAAACGTGCCGCCCTGAACGACGACGTGTTCGCCGAGCTCTGCCGGATCGTGAATGCGCAGCACTTTGTAGAGCGCATTTCTGACAATTGAACGGCATAAGCCCGCGGCGATGTCTTCGAGCGATGCGCCGTCGCGCTGGGCTTGGCGCACCTTGGAATTCATGAAAACCGTGCAGCGGGTGCCGAGGTCGCAGGGTTCCTTCGAAGCGAGCGCAGCCTCAACGAATTGAGGGAGCGTGAGCGAGAGCTGCTTGGCAAACGTCTGCAGAAAAGAGCCGCAGCCCGATGAGCAGGCTTCGTTAAGCTTCACGCTGCGGATGAGGCCGTGCTCAACCTCCAGACATTTCATGTCCTGGCCGCCGATGTCGATGACATAGCTCACATTGGGTTCAAAGGCGGCGGCAGCGCGTTCGTGCGCGAGCGTTTCGACTTCGCTGAATGCGGCGCCGAGCGCCGCTCGGGCGAGGTCTGCGCCGTATCCGGTGGTACAGGCCTGCCGAATGTGTGCTTTGGCGGGCACGACACAGAGGAGCGCCTTTACGGCACGATAGAGGCGTTCGAGCGGCTGCCCTTCATTTTGTTCGTACCAGCTGTAAAGGAGGCGCCCCTGAGCATCGAGCACGACGCCCTTGACGGTGGTTGAACCAAGGTCGGCCCCGAGAAAGAGGTCGCCCTCTGCATTTTCGATGGGCGAACGCTCAACGCACTCTCGGCGGTGGCGCTCGGTGAAGGCTTCCCGTTCTGCCGGATTTTTTAATAACGGCGGCAGCCCCGAGCCGCGGTTCTCCGGCGCTGCGGAGAGGATCTCACGGACTAAATCGTCAATCGAATGCCAGACGCGGGAGCGATGCGCTCGGGAGGCCGGATCCATGCCTTCCAAGGCAGCGCCGATGGCCACGGCGCAGTGCGCATCGCAAAAGGAAGCAAAGGTTGTCCCCGTCGACGAGAGACGCCGTTCAAAGGCGGCGCGAAGCTCTGAAAGAAAAGTCAGCGGTCCGCCGAGAAAAGCAATTTTGCCTCTGACAGGACGCCCGCAGGCGAGGCCGCTCACGGTTTGTTCAGCGACTGCGTCGAGCACCGACCGGGCGACTTCAGATTTCGGCACGCCGCCGTTCAAGAGCGCCACCAAATCGGTTTTGGCAAACACGCCGCAGCGCGATGCCATCGGATGCGAGATCTGGGCTTCACTTGCGAGTTTGTTGAGCCCGGCTGCGTCAACATCCAAGAGCGATGCCATTTGATCGATAAAAGCGCCTGTGCCGCCCGCACAGGCTTCGTTCATGCGCAGTTCAACGCCGTTGGATAAATAGAGGAGCTTAGCGTCCTCTCCGCCCAATTCAATGGCGGCATCCAGATCGGGCGCTCGGTGTTTGAGGTAGCGCGAAGCGGCAATGACCTCCTGCACGAAGCTCGCACCGAGCGCATCCGCCAGCCCCAAAGCTCCGGAACCCGAAAAAAGCACATGGACGGGCGCGTCATGCGTTCTGAGCGCGAGTGCGCGAAGCACCTTTTCAAGCGTCTGTTTGACCGCACTGCCATGCCGAACATAGTCGTGAGAGAGCAGTACGCCCGATTCCGACAAAAGTGCGTATTTGACCGTGGTCGAACCGAGGTCGATGCCGATGGTGAGCATGTTGCGAACAAATTCCTCAGACTTCAATCAGAAGCGGGTTTGCAGGGCGTCTTTCGTGTACGGTACGTCCTGTCGGACAGGACGAATTGACATTGCTGATGTGACAAATTTAATTGTATTCAATGACTGACCGGTCAGTATAAAAAGAAGGGTTTCCAAATTTTTATGATCTCTCACTCATAATTTAGCTAACTTGAAAACGAATAATACGTCGTTACAAATAAGTGTTAACCCTGATTTATTCGTATGAGGGGGAGAGCGGCAAACGCAAACGAAGGCATGACTGCTCTTACCCTGTTTATCGGTGTGGGAGGCGTGACAGAATGCTGCGGCGGATTTCGGCTCTCTTCGCCGTCTCGAGTAAGGTTCAGAAACATGCCCGACTTATCACGTCACAGGATCCCCCGACGCGGATACTGAGCCAGTGTCTGCCTTTCGGCAGCAACGAAAAACGCCTGCCGGGAGTTGGGATGAATCTCTTGACAGGCGCTTGGACGTTAGTTGCTGCCGGTCTGGAATCGCTGGGAGCTGAGTTTGACACCATGTCTTGACAGGAGGCTGAACGGTGTCTGAGCTCTCTTAACAGACTTCTTTTCTACAGCAAGGAACAGAGAATTTCTGCCGAGTCTTCACGCGCTTTGAAGCGCGTGAAGATCTCTTAAACAGATTGCAGATTATTGAATGACTCGGCTTTTCTGAGTCGTTTAATTCACTTATGGCTGTTTGGCGACTGCTTTTTCGGCTTCCTGCGCAGCAATGCGGCCGAAGACGATGTTTCCGGCTACAGCATTGCCGCCGTAGCGGTCATCGCCGTGCCATTCGCCAACGACTTCGCCGGCAGCAAGGAGTCCCGGAATTACTTCGCCGCGTTGATTGAGTACATGAGTGCGTGCATCCGTTCGAAGCCCGCCCAGTGTTCCGCCGACAGCCGGCACGACGTCAATGGCATACAGCTTGCCTTTGTTTAGCGGTTCAGGCAGTTCTTTGCGGCCGAAGTCTTCATCTTTGCCGTTCTTGACGAATTCCGCGTAGCGCTTCATCGTTTGAGCAAAGGCTGCTTCCGGAAGACCGAGTTTTTGAGCCAGTGCTTCGGGCGTATCGGCTTCAACCACTACACCGAGTTTCACGTAGCCTTGGTGAACCTTCGGACGCTTAGCCACGACACCGTCGTCATAGATAAGCCAGACTTTCTGGGCAGGCTGCTTCAGCATTGCGGCGCCGAGTTCATTGCGAGGCGCATTGTCATTGAAGAAACGTTTGCCTTGATTGTTGATGAGAATACCGCCGTTCGTGCGCATGGCGAGCGTAATCATTAGGCTTGTGCCTGATGCAATATTCGGGTGCACCTGAACACGCTCGAGGTGCGTGACATTGGCTCCGACCTCTTGGCCAAGATAAATGCCGTCACCGTGCGAACCAGGCTGTGCTGAGGTCACCATGCCGAAGAACTCAGGATGGTATTTACTGACGAGCTGGCTGTTGTTGGCATAGCTCCCGGTCGCAAGAAGTACGGTTGGAGCTTCAATGCGGTAAAGCCCCGTGTTTTTGCCTTTCACTAAAACGCCGGTAACGCGTCCGGAGGCGTTATGTTCAATGCGGACCACCTGAGAGTTGACTCGCACATCTGCACCGGATTTTTCCAGCACGGGCTTCATGGTTGCCACCATATAGCGTCCAATGCCGCCCGACTTTGTATAGTGCATGCGCGGAACCGTGCAGCCGCCGTAGACGCCGTGGTCAAGGTCAAGGTGGCCGCCCATCGCCTCAAACCATTCCAACGCGCTGTTGCTTTGCTGAGCCAATGTGCTGAGGAGCACTTTGTCGTTCGTGCCTTTGCCGACCTTGAGCGTATCTTTGACAAAAATTTCTGGTGAATCCTTGAAGCCGGCTTCTTTTTGCTGTTTCGAACCGGCAACGTTCATTCCGCCTGTTGATAAAAGAGAGGAGCCGCCGATGATGGGCATCTTCTCGAGCATTACGACATTCAGCCCGTTTCGGGCAGCATCAATGGCCGCTGCCATACCGGCTCCGCCGCCGCCAACGATGACAAAGTCGGCTTTTTCCGTTCGATTCGGTACCGCATCCTTATAGATGGATAGGTCTTGCGGTTCGTAAGCTATCTTTTGTCGACCGAATTTCATCGGCATATCAAAGACATGGCAGTTGTTGCAGTATGAGAACGAAGCTTCGTGTCCACCATGACACGTCGTGCAGGAGTCAATTGAAAGGTGTCCGGCATGCGCGCTGATAGTCTTGCCGGCGGCATGGTCTTTCTTGCCTAACGCATCATAGGTGCCGTGACAGGCAGTGCAGTTCTTGTCAATTTCGGATTGACTGTCGGAAACTGCATCCGTCGGGTGGCAGGCAGAGCAGTTCGCCGTAAGCTTGTTCTGCATATGGTAGCCGGCCAGATAGTCGGCTTTGGCACCGTGTGAATAAACCTGATGAGCGGCTGCTGTATCCATACTTTCGGCTGCTGAACTTGGAGGCGAAATTCCGCTCAGGGCTAAGGCGATGACCGCAGCCAATGCAGAGGTCCATTTTGGGGTCATGATATTTCTCCGTTTAATCTCAAGCTCTTTTTTTAATGTCAGAGTCTTGAGATCTCTCATTTTGTTGAGCCGTCAATGGCACTTCTATCTGGAGAAACGCGAGCCTTGAAAGTAGACATTTTGCTATTGAGGTCAATGTTGATGCAGCGCATGGATTTCGTTTGCTGTCAACGATCGATCTTTGGTCTGAAGGAAGCAGCTGTGAAGTTATGAAAAACGCCTGCCGAAAGACGGAGGAGCAGTCTTTCAGCAGGCGCTTGAGGGGGAGGGGTTTTGCCAACAGTCTTAAACCAGCAGACCGTTGGCCGGAGATGCATCAGCCGATAAAGATTTCGTTGGCAATGATGGCTGTGATGATGCCGAGAATCATTGGAATCCAGGTACGGCGGACAATCGCCATCGGGGAGACGCCGGCGGCGCCGGCCACAGCGATGATCACGCCGGCAACCGGGCTCATGGCGCGCAGCAGGCCGGAGGCAAACTGCATCGGCGTGACCAGTTCGGCAACCGAGCCGCCCAGACCGGCAGCGACGTCAGGCGCGAGCGTGGCAAAGGACGAGTAAGCGCCCACACCGGAACCCGTGAGGAAGGTCACGATCGAGACGATGGCTGACAGAATCACTGTCATCGCACCCATGCCCGCGCCGACGCCCTGCGCGGAATTGATGAGGATGTCGATGAGGCCGGAGACTTTGAGGCCGGTGGCGAAGAATTCCGCACAGATAATCAGTGCGACGATGCCGGCGAACATCTTGCCCATCGACTGGAACATCGCGAGACCGTCCTTAAAGACCTTCTTCACGTCACGGGACCGGATGATTTCAATGATGACGACGCCGATCCAAACCATAAAGAGCGCGCTCACCGTGTCAAGCTTGATGGAAGCAACGACGAGTTTGGAGAAGATGATGAGCAGTGCAATCGGCAAAATGGGGAAGACGGCGTACCACTTCGGAGCAGCCGGCTGATCCGCGGCTTTGGCTGCGGAAACATCGGTATAAACGTCATCGTTCTTCTTGTCATAGAAACGCTGCACGAAGTAGTGGGCGGCGGCAATGACAATCAAGGTCGGGACGGCAACGGGAAGCTGATATTGGACCAGATAAATCACCGGATCAAGGCTGCCGACCTGTGCGGCGAGATTGGCCGTGCCGGCCGTCGGCGCAAAGGTCACGCCGGCCGATGTGCCGATGACCGCGGCAGCGGCGGCAGCAGAAGTGCCCACGGCCTTAAGGATCGGAAAGAGAGCGACGAGGAGCAGCATTGCGAGGCCGGCGGCGGACGGGATCACCATGACCAGAATCTGACCGACGAAGTAGCCGCCGACGAGCACGAGGTACGGTGCGCGCAGCATGCTGAGGGGTTTCACGGCGATGTCAACCAAGGCCTTGGCGGCGCCGATGCGGTCCATATAGGCAGCAAAGCCGCCGGCCGTCATAATCAGAAAGCCGATGCCGGCGCTCTGCTTGGTGGCAATGGATTTGAGCGTATTGAAGATGTCAAAGAGCACGAATCCTGAGGGCTTCACGCCTTTGGGAAGGAAGTTCGGGTCGCCGAGAACGACCGCGCAAAGCAAAATCGCGAGACCGGCGAAGAGCAGAACCATGTGGATGGAGTAGCGCTTAATCAGCGCCCAGCCGGCCAGTGCGGTGACGATCACCGCAATCCAAGGCATCAGGGCATACATAGTCGTCTTTCCTTAGGGTGGTTTGATGGAGAGTTAGAGGAAGTGCTTGAATTCGGCTTCAAGCGCTGCGAGCGCATCGTTCGTACGCTTTTCGGCTTCAGCGGTGACGGCGCTCAATTGGGCGAGCGCCGCACGGTCTTCACGGATCATGGCGTCAACTTCCGCGGGTGCTGCGCTTCCGGCAGTGCGGCGGTTTTCAATGATTTTGCGCGGGTCCAGTGCATCTTTGAATTCGGTTTCGCTCATCGGAAGCACAGGGTCGGTCTCGGGAAATTCCTCTTCGATTTCTTCGCGGTAGATCGCCTGCATCTGGGCGTAGGGAAAGTCGAGCGGAAGCACGTTGTTGGCGCGGGCCCACGACACCATGCGGCTCGCCATGTGGTGGCCGATGCGGAACGGCAGCCCATGATCTTTCATCAATCGGTCAGCGATTTCCTGCGAAGCTGTCCAGTCGCTGTTGAGTTCTTCGAGCGCGCGGTCGGGATTGATGCGCAGTGCGCAGAGCACTTTGAGGAATCGGCTGAACATGCCGACGGCAGCATCCATCATTCGGCCGTTCTTGGCGACGTTTTTGCCGTCGACCATGCCCGGAACGAGATTGTGGATACGGGCGGCGGCGGCCGCCATTTCACCCACCACGTCCGAAGCGTCGGCGCGGCAGTTGTTCATCAGACCGGGATTGCGCTTTTGCGGCATAGCGGACGAGACGTAGGTGTTCTCTCCGCCTTCCTGCAGAAGGATCCAAGGGCGCGGCTGAGCGTACTGCACCATCACGTCAGAAATGAAGCTGCCGACGTGCAGAGCGGCGGACGCATTGATGCTCGCGAGTTCGAAAGGCATATCTGCGGGCGACATGCAGGTGGCATCAAAGGCGTTGCGGCGCGGCGCAGGAAAGCCGAGGCGCACGGCCATCGCCTCGCGGTTCAGGGGCCAGCCCGTGCCGTTCAGTACCGTGGAGCCCATCGCGCAGGCGTTATAGCGGGTGAGACACTCGTTGAGACGTTCGCGGTCGCGCAGGAACGCGGCGGTAATGCCGAGGAGATAGTGCGCATAGCTGTTGGGCTGAGCGGCTACGCCGTTGGTGTAGTTGGGCACAATCGTATGACGGTTGGCCTCTGCGAGATCGAGGAGCTTCCCGATTACTGCGTCAAAGGCTTTGGCAACCTGCACGGTGCGGTCGCGCAGGATGGCTGTGCGCTGAGTCGAGAGAATGTCCTGACTCGAACGGCCGGCGTGGATAAGGGTTACCGCAGGCGAAGTTTCTGCGATGAGGAGCGGCTCATAGGCAATGTAGCTTTTCACGCGCAGCGCCGGATCCTTTTCGGCCTTGGCTTCAAGACGAGCGACGCCGCCCGCGGCTTCCCGTGCAGCTTCGTTTGAAAGGAGGCCCTCAGCCGCATTGACGACAATGGTCGCCTTGTTGATGGTGCTGGTCCAGAAAAATTCATCGCGCTGCATGTCTTGCTGCCTATTGGTGAATGGGTTTGAGGCTTGGTAGTTTGAATCGAGGGATGAAGGGTTGGCCCAAAGGCTTTTCCCTTGATATGCAGGCAGTCTGAAGCGCTGAGTGCATGAATTCAATAGCGCTTGGAGCAATTTAAATTTGCGTAAAGTGCAAAATATGCGGCTGGAGTCGTGCCGCTTCAGGCACTAACATCATGAAAAGACGCGGCGGCGGCAAAGCGGTTGGGCTTTGGGGTGCCTTCGTGCAGGAGAAAATGCTGCGTGCAGTAGAGCAGGGAGGCTTTAATGGCAAAAACAGATGATCTGCAGGCTTGGCGCTCTTTCATTGTTTTTGCCAGAAGCGGCACGCTGACGGCAGCGGCAAAAGCGCTGGAAACAGAACCCTCGAGTATTTCCCGCGCCATTTCTGGGCTCGAGCGCACCCTCGGCGTTGAGCTTATCCGCCACGGCGTGCGCCCATTGGTCCTCACGGATGCAGGCCGCATGGCGCACAAACGCATGGAAACGATTCTGAGGGCGCACGACTCTCTGATGGACGCTCTGAAGGATGACAACCGCACGCTCGAAGGCAAGATCCGTCTTTCGTCGGCGCCGGGTTTTGCGGCGAGGCATCTCACGACGCTGCTCCAGCGCTTTCAAATCGAGCATCCGGGCATTACGGTTGAGATCCTGGCCGGCTTGAAAGAGGCTGACGTACAAAAAGGGCTCTGTGAAGTGGCCACGCTCACGGGGATTCCCACGCTGCCGAATCTGGTCTATATGAGCCGCGGGCGAAATGTCTACGTAGCTGCGGCCAGTCCGGACTACATTGCTCGGTGCGGCATGCCCGTGAGGCCCGCGGATCTGCGCCGTCATTCGGGCTACATCTACTGCGGACCGGTACGCCCGGAGACGAAGGTGCTTCAGCGCGGCAGTGAAACGGAGGCTGTCCAGTATGCTTCAGCCGTACGGTCCACCGACATTCTGGCTATCCGCGCGGCGGTATTGAAAGGCATGGGCTGCGCGGCGGATCTGCCGCTCGTGCAGATTGCAGACGATCTGAAGGCGGGGCGTTTGGTGCCGATTCTCCCGGGCTGGTCACATCCGCCCGTTGAGTGCTTTATCGTGACTTCGCGGTCAGCTTGGCACACCAAGCGCGTGCGCATTTTCCTTGAATGGTATGCGCGCGCCATGCAGGCGCTCTTCGCGGGGTTTGAACGCGAAGCCTCTCCCTATGTGGGGCTGCCCGCCGACATGCCGGCGGTAGACCGCAGCCAAATTTTCATGACCTGATACAAATCGGGCACAGACTGCAGCGGAAGAGCCTCCCTTCGGGCATAAACTCGACCTCCGACCTCTTATTCTTGACGGACACGAGTGTTTCGCGCTCGTGACCGTAACTGCGAGACCTCATGCCGGTTCTTCAGCCTATTATTGACCGCATCGCCCGGAACGAAACGATCTCCCGCGATGAAGCACTTGCTTTTGCTTCTGATCCTGCGCTTCGGGCAGATCTTTTTGATACCGCCGCAGAAGCGACGAAACGCTTTGCATCGCGCATTTTTAATATCTGCGGCATTGTCAGCATCAAAACAGGAGCCTGCTCCTGCGATTGCAGATGGTGCGCACAGTCTGCGCACTGGCCATCTTCTAGCATTCCGATTCATCCCATTTTGCCTGTCAGTGAAGTGGATGCGGCAGCCGAGCACGCTGCGGCGGGCGGCATCACTCGTTTTTCACTGGTGGCGAGCGGCCGCAAACCTTCTGCGCGGGAAACCCGGATGTATGCGGAGCACCTTAAAAAGCTGCGCAGCACCAACCCCAAGCTCGAGCTCTGCGCTTCGCTCGGGCTCCTTAACGAAAAGGATCTTGCGCTTCTCAAGGAAGCCGGCCTTGTGCGGGTGCACTGCAATTTGGAAACCTCCGAGCGGTTTTTCCCGCAGGTGTGCTCATCACACACCTGGGAGGATAAAGTGAAGACCATTCGCGCCGCTAAGGCGGCAGGACTGGAGGTCTGCTCGGGCGGGCTCTTCGGCATGGGTGAGACAGCGGAAGACCGCATTGACCTGGCGTTTGCGCTTCGCGAACTCGAAGTCCCGTCTATTCCGCTTAATCTTTTGGATCCTCGTCCCGGCACGCCTTTGGAGCATGCCCCGAAGTTGTCCGAAGACCATTTCCTCACGACCGTCGCCCTCTACAGACTCATTAACCCGCAGGCAGAGCTTCGCTTTGCGGGCGGCCGGCTGCAGCTTTCCGAATATGCCGTGCGGGAAGCCATGCGGATCGGCGTCAATTCGGCGATCTGCGGGAGTCTTCTCACGACGGACACCATGGGACCGACCGCTGAAGCCGAGCGCTTCATGGCGGCCGGATACGAGGCTGATGAGGCGATGACTGAGGTTCTTGAGCGTTCGGGCGGAATCGACTGCGAGGAAGACGCTGTATGCGCGGCCTGCGCGAGCTGACGCTTCGCGCAGAAGACGTTTCAATCCTTACTTGGCGCCGCACGCCTCTTCAGCTTCTGCGGCGCCCTGACGGCGTCCGAGGCGCCAAATGCCTCGGACACTGCTCAGGCTCAATGCTGATGCGCCTTCTTTAAGCTGAGAGAACGCAGACCGCAAAAACAAAACGCCCGGGAGTTTCGACTGCCGGGCGTTTGGGTCTGGATGGATTGGACTGGCGGTTTATGCCTTAAGCTCAACCAAAGGCTTGCCGGTCATCTCGGGCGGCACGGGAACGCCCATAAGCGTCAGCACGGTCGGTGCGACATCAGCGAGAACGCCGTTATGAACGGCCTTTGCTCTCGGACTCACGACGATGATCGGCACGGGGTTAAGTGAATGTGCCGTATTGGGTGAGCCGTCGGCATTGCGGGCATGGTCAGCATTGCCGTGGTCGGCAATGATGACGACGTCGGTTCCCGAAGCCTGGGCGGCCTCAATTACCTGCTTCACGCAGTCGTCAACGGTACGCACGGCCTTTTCAATGGCGCTCCAGACGCCCGTATGCCCAACCATGTCGCCGTTGGCGAAATTCAGACAGATAAAGTCGTACTGACCGCTCAGAAGGGCCGCAGAAAGCTTCTGAGCGACTTCCGGAGCGCTCATCTCAGGCTGCAGGTCGTAGGTGGCGACTTTGGGCGAGGGGACGAGAATGCGGTCTTCGTTGGCAAAGGGTTCTTCGCGGCCGCCGTTCAGGAAGAATGTGACGTGGGCGTATTTTTCCGTTTCAGCGATGCGAAGCTGCTTGAGCCCAAGGCTTGACACATATTCGCCGATCGGATTGACGACATTTTCCTTGGCAAAGAGCACATGCAGGCCCTTAAAGGCTGCGTCGTAGGGCGTCATCGTCGCAAACCAGAGCGGCAGCGGGTGCATGCTGCCCTGCGGCGCCTGGGTGAGAACCGAGGTGAGTTCGCGTGCGCGGTCATTGCGGAAATTGATAAAGAGCACCGCATCATCGGCTTGGAGCGTGCCGAAGGGACGGTCAGCCTCATCCGTTTTCACGACGGGCTTGATAAATTCGTCGGTGACGCCGGCGGCGTAGGACGCACGCACCGATTTGGCAAGGTCTCGAGAATGCGTTCCTTTGCCGTTCACGAGCTGCTGCCACGCTTCTTCAATGCGCTCCCAGCGCTTGTCGCGGTCCATGGCGTAGTAGCGGCCAATGAGGCTTACGAGCTGAGCCCTTTCCCCGGGCTCGGAAAGCTTGCGCTCGAGCGCTTCCACAAATCCCAGGCCGCTCTTGGGATCGGTGTCGCGGCCGTCCATGAAAGCGTGAACGTAGACATGCTCAATGCCTTCGCGGCGGGCAAGGTCGATGAAGGCCAGAAGATGGTCAAAACTCGCATGCACGCCGCCGTCGGAAAAGAGTCCCATCAGGTGAAGCGCTTTGCCGGAAGCTTTGAGGTACTCAAACATCGCGCGGCATTCGGGCTGCTCAAGGAGCTTATCCTGCGCACAGGCGCGGTTGATGCGCACAAGATCCTGATAGACCACGCGGCCGGCGCCGATGTTGAGGTGGCCGACTTCGGAATTGCCCATCTGACCTTCGGGCAGGCCTACGTTTTCGCCGTAGGTGCGAAGCTCCGCGTGAGGGTACCGGGCGGCAAGGCTTTCAATGAAGGCCGGGTGCGCCGCGCTGATGGCGTCGGCCGGGTCTGCGGCACCGCCGCCGATGCCCCAGCCGTCGAGAATCATGAGAAGAACTTTGGTCATTGCTTAATAACGCAGATGCAGCGGAGCGGCGCCCGGCTTTGTCGGATAAAAACTGGCGGCGCTCCGAAAAAACTGCCCGTAAGCATAAAGGATCTGCGTGTCGGGATCGAGCTCCAAAAAGCCCGATGACGACATTAAGGCTTCTAATTTATGAAAGCGGCTGAAGCGGTGACGCGGCGGCCGTTCGGCGGGTTTGGGCGGCGCGCCGTACGGCAAAGATCGCAAAAAGGGCGGCAGCAGCGATGCCGCCGTAAGTCCAGAGGGTGATGCCGGTAAGGCTGCCGATAAGCCCTCCCAGGCCGCCCGCGGCGGCCCCAATAGTCCAGAGCTTGGGATCCGCGTGTCGGGCGCGGCCGGCGACGAGGACGAGGAGCGGCACGGCAACGCCCGGGACGAAGAGCGCGTAGCCCTTGAGGAGCCACCCGATGATGTCTCCCGAGGTATAGGCGGCCAGTGCGGCCAAAATGCCGACGGCTGCAGCCCAGAGACGCACGGCACGTGCACGGGCGCCGCCAAAGAGATCCTTCTCAATGATGCCGGCCGCGGAGAGCAGAATCGTATCGGCCGAGCCGGCAAGCGCACTGATAAGCCCCATGGAAAGCGCTGCGGCCGCAGCGGCTGGGAGCGGACTTCCGACAGCGAGCCAGTCAGAAATCGGCTGCTCAGCCTTGATGTTGAGGAGCGCGAGCATCGTCACGATCACGCCGAAGAAAACGAGGAGCGGCGCAGCCGTCCAGGCCGCGCGGCGCGCGGTCTGCGCATTCTTGGCCGCGAAGGTGCGCGAGAACATGTCCGGGCCGATCAGGTAAGTGATGCCGACGAGAAGCATCATCTTCACCCAGTCGCCCAGCCCGAAGGTCTCTGTAAAGGGCATCACAGGGAGCGCCGCGATGTCGGCGCTTCGCTCCATGACGCACCAGAGCGCCGCAGCGGAAAAGCCTCCCAGCAGCAAAATCGTGTGCAGAAAGTCGGCCCGCAGAATGCCGCGCTGTCCGCCTAAAGCCGTATGAAGCACAATGCCGGCCGCGAGGAGCACATAGAGCACCTCAGCTGTCATGCCGCCCGAAATGGAATGAAGGAGTGCGCGCAGTGCAGTGAACTGCGCGGCCGTCACCGCTGCCCAAGAGAGCGCGATAATGGCGCCCGCCCATTTTTCTGCCGCCGGGCCCGCAAGGTGTCTGAGCACATCTGGGAGCGTCACGACGGGGAGCTTGCGGATAACGGGCGCAATGATGAGACCGTGGAGAAAAAGTCCGACAGCGCCGACGCCGAGCCACCAAAAAGCCGCCGGGCCGACCTTCTGAGCGAGTGCGCCCATGCCGAGCGTGGCTGAGCCGCCGATGATCGTACTCACAAGCGAGAAGGCGCAGAGAAGCGCGCCGGCCGATCCGCCGGCCGTCAGAAACGCGTTGAGTTCACGTTCGCGAGTCCCGCCTCGGATGCCGAACCAGAGGAGTGCCGCGAGGTAGGCCAGAACAAGCAGAGTGAGATAGTTCATCGAAAGGCTCTGAGAAGAATTCGAAAGTTCATGATCTTACGCGCCTGCCGCAGCCGATTTAGGGTTTACGCTTGATCTTTCGGCTGAACACTATCCCGCGAAAAGGACCTGTGCCGATGTTTTTCTGCAGTTCCGATTTGGGCACATCTTTGAGAGAAATGGATATTTCCTTTGTTGACAGGAATGGTGAAAATAAATCGGTCAACACGGCTGCAGGAACGTTTAAGCCGTTGTCCTCTGACGAACTGCACTGATTGAAGGGCGGCAGTTCATTCAAACGCATTAGGAGAACCGTTGTGAACATGACTCGGAAAGACTTCTTGAAAACGGCCGGTGCTTGTGCGCTCGGTGCCGTCGGGACGGCAGCGGGCGCCTCAGCGCCCGCTGCAGGCACAGAAACCGGGCGAGCCAAAGTGTATTTTTCACCCGTGATCGACTCGGATCACTTGAATAAACTCTACGACCTGATCAAGGACAATTTGTCGGGCAAGATCGCCATTAAGCTCCATACCGGCGAGCGTCACGGTCCCAACATCCTGCCGCGCGAAATGGTGAAGTCCCTGCAGGCACGCATCCCTGAGAGCACGATTGTCGAAACGAACACCCTCTATCACGGCGACCGCTACACCACCGAGGATCACCTCAAGACCCTTGAAATCAACGGCTGGACCTTCTGCCCGGTTGACATCATGGACGCTGAGGGAACGGTGAATCTGCCAGTTAAAGGCGGCAAGCACTTCAAGGAAGTTTCGATGGGCGGCCATATCGTCAATTACGATTCGATGCTGGTCCTCACGCACTTTAAGGGGCATGCGATGGGCGGTTTCGGCGGCTCAATGAAGAATATCGCCATTGGCTGCGCCGACGGCCGCATCGGCAAGCAGCAGGTTCATGCCGTTTCGGATGTGAATCTGCCGTGGGATCAGTGGCCCGGCAAGGAAATGCTGATGGAGACGATGGCAGAATCCGCCAAAGCCGTCTGTGATTACTTTGGAAAGAAGATTGTCTTTATCAATGTGCTGCGCCGCATGTCGGTTGACTGCGACTGCGCGGGCACGTCTGCTGCGGAACCCACGATCCCCGATATCGGCATTCTCGCTTCCACAGATATTCTCGCCATTGATCAGGCTTCGGTCGATTTGGTCTACGGCCGTCCTGCCGCAGAGAAGCATGACCTCGTTGAGCGCATCGAAAGCCGCCGCGGCCTGCATCAGCTCACTGCCATGAAGGCGCTTGGGATGGGCAATGACCAGTACGATTTGATTACGGTGCCGTAATTCCTGCAGAGCAGAAACAAAGCGGCCTCAGGCGACGCGGGTTCGTCTGAGGCCGTTGCTTCTGAGGGATGCATCGGTGATGTTCAAAGCGTCGAAGACCTTTGGATTGCTTTCATTTAGAAAACCGGCATTCAAACTCAGGCATAGCTTATTTTGATGTCGAAGTTTCTATGCTGTTGGCACCGGTGATTGCTTGACGAATACGGTTGAATTCAGTAAAGTCAAATAAACAGAAAACAGTTGTTTCTGTCATTGCGCATGCAATAAAAATTTACACGGGGGGGGGTAAACAGCCCTCTCCAGTGTTGAGAAATCAGCACTTTCTTTCCGACGAACTTCGTGTTTCGAGTCTTTGGGCTTGGATGCGAAGTTTTTTTTATTTCTCTTCTCTCCAAGTTCCAAGACGCCAGCTTGGAGAGAATCTATGACGAAAGGAAAACTCACACCGTTGGCGCTGGCCATCGGATTTGCCTTATGCGGGACCGCCTTTGCGGGGCAAAACTCGAACGCATTCATCGATGACAACAAAACTTTTGACAAGACCGAGACCATCGAGTCCGACAAGGCAACGGTCGTTGGTTCCGGAGTTGGTGTGGGCAGTTACCCGATTACCCTGCAGATTGCTCCCGATGCCGAACTTACTTTGATCAATACCAATACTGGAAATGCACTGGCTCCGGTGGTGTCATTGGGGGCAAAAGATATAACGTTTACTGGAGGGAAACTCATTCTTCATCGCGATGAGGAGTGGATTGGTTGAGACGACAATCACTATTCGCCGAATTACGGTAACCCGGGATACTCCACTATCATTCAAGCGGCTTACCCGGCTACTTTGACATTTGATACCAGTGACACGGTGATCGAAGGCACGGAATATAACGGTATTTTTGCCCATAAAAATGCAAATATCATTTTCACCAATGGTTTTACCCTGAATATCGATCGGTCGCAAATGACCACGGATCGCGACGTCACAGGGATTATCCTTCAGCAAGAGGGGACGGTAACAACGACATCCGCTGATATTCATCTCACTGCTGGTGATAACGATGTAGGACTCACAGGCGTATTTGCTGGCTACGGGGGCAATTTTTCCGCCAACCGCCTCAATATGGAGCTTAACGGCCGCAACGTCTCGACTTTGCAAGCTCTTTATGGTCTCTATTCAATAGATGCTCAAGGGTATCCCATCGGCAATGAGATCACCATCGCTGGTCCGACAACGATTACCCTGCAGGACGCTCCCAAAGGAAATTCGTATGCCTTAGCGCTCATATCCGAACGGAACCACTCTTTTGCTGGGAAGACCCAAATCACGGTGAAAAATTCGGCAAAAGGCTACGGTCTGTATACGAATCAAAAAGTGGATTTCGCGGATGACCTGCAGATGGATTTCAGCGGCAACGAGAACGCTTGGGGTGTTGTTGCCTACGGCAATAGTAAAGTTGCGGCAAAAGCTGTTTCGCTCAATATGCGGGACGGCGGTAATTATGCTATTTGGCTCAAAGACAGTGCCCAAACCACTATTGACGAATCGTTAACGACCAATGCGGATTACGCCGCTTTTGGACAGAATAATTCGATTGTCGATGTGAAGAAAAATTTCGTCACCACGGCGGAATCGAGTTTAGTAGCTGAAAACGATGCGCAGATCCGCATCAACAGTACCGGAGCCGGCAAAGTGCAGTTCTCAGGGTTTACGGAAATCACTGACAACGGACAGATCTCATTGACGATCGGTTCCGGAGCTGCAGGCGAAGATTCCTATTGGAACGTGACCGATTTTTCGGCGCTTACCGGGTTGACGGTGGCCGCCAACGCGAGCTTGAACTTCCTGCTGACTCCCGAACTCTTGGGCAATTTGGCCGCAGACGGGGCGATTGTTACGGTGACGGGCGCTCCCGTCCTGCTGCACTCGGCAACGCAGGGGGTGAGCACCATCACGCTTTCGGGCATCGGTCTGGCGTTAAACGCGGGCGATGAGGTGCGCTTGATCAACAGCGAGAAAGGCATCGCGTTGGACGAAGTGAACAATCTCTTGGCCGCGGGCGATTCTTTGGACGAGCTCAAGGGTGATCTCAAGGTGGAGCACATTGCGTCCCTGTCGCGCGTACAGGAAAGCGATCTCACCAAGGACGATTACGATCTCTCAATGAAGACTGATGAATTGCTTATCGCAACCATTAAAGAGAAGGCTCCAGCACCGACTCCGGACCCAGATCCTGATCCGGTACCTGAACCGGATCGTCCAAGCAGCGACAAAGTGAATGATCAGACGAACGCGCTGATGCAGTCGAGCATTGCTGCGGCCGCCACGATGTTTGCGGCTGACGAACTCCTGATTGATACAACGATGAAATCCCGGCAGGGCGTACGTCAGACGGGGCCGTTTGCTGCAGCAAGAGTCGGACGGTATGACTTGGATGTCCGCGGCGACCTTGAAACCAATGTGATTTCGGGATTGCTGGGGTATGCCGTCAATCTGCAGGGTTCTGAAATCGGCGCATTTGTCGAAATGGGACACGGAACCTATGACACCAAAACAACTGTGACCGTTCCGGTCGGTGAGACCAAGGGCGACGGCAAGCACAACTATGTGGGTTTCGGTGTCTACGGCAACTATGCAACGCCGATTGACTGGCTGCATGTCACCGGCTACGTGAAGGGCGGTTGGCTTCGCAATGAGTTCTCCGCGCCTATTGCCGGCGTTTCCGTAGATTTTGACCGCACAAGCAATTATTGGGGCGCTCATTTAGGCATGTATGGTGAATTCCAAGCTGCTGGGAAGATCAAGAACAGAACATTCTTGAATTATTTCTACGACGGCCGCGAGAGCGAGTCCTACTCCGCCTCGGGTTCTTCGGACGTGGCAGGAGCGGATTTCCATTTCAATTCGCTCAATTCACACCGAGCACAATTGGGATCGGTGTTTGAATACGCCTACACGTCCGCCCTGCGTCCCTATGCGGCGTTGACCTACGAATACGCCTTCAAGGCGGATGCCAGGGGCCGAGCCACCGATCAATTCGGTGATCTGGCTTTGAACGGTACTGACCTCGAAGGCAGCACGGGCATCGTGTCGCTCGGCTGGACGTATCAGAACGAAGCCAAGCACTTCGAATTCGATCTGGGCGTGAACGGTTACACGGGCAAGCGTCAGGGTGTGAGCGCCCAAGCGCAGGCCGCCTGGAAGTTCTAAACGATTTCACCTGAGAACCGGTACGCTGCGATCCAAGCAGCGTACCGTCCGTGATTGATTGTTGGATCCGTTCAGGTGAAGACCTGCAGTCACATGGATTCAACAGCTTGGGTGACGGAAGGCCGCAGGCGGCAAAGCTGCCGCTTCGATGAAGGTTGTCGGCTGGTTTCACACGAAAGATCAGCATCCTGAAGGATTGCAGTGCTGATTACCCATGCGGTTAGTATCACAATGCCGCAAATTGCATTTGACCTGCAAATGGCTGGAATGACCTGTACGCGGAGGAACATCGGCCGAGTCTCGTGCGCAGACTTCGCGTTGGATCGGCAGTCTGCGATTATCCTGCCTATTGATCAGGCTTCGGTCGATTTGGTCTATGGCCCCCCTGCAGCTGAGAAGCATGATCTGGTCGAACGAATCGAAAGCCGCCGCACACTGCCAATGCACTCGGGATGGGCAATGACCAGTACGATTTAATCATGGTCCGTAATTCCTGCAGAGCAGAAACAAGTCGGCCTCAGGCGACGCGGGTTCGTCTGAGGCTGTTGCTTTGAGGAATGTATCGGTGATGCTCAAAGCGTCGAAGATTTTCGGATTGGTTTAACTTAGAAAATCAGCATTCGACTCATACATAATTTATTGAGGCCGAAGTTTTTGTTGGCTGTCACCAATGGTTGCTTTTGAAAATGGTTGGATTACTTGACGAATACGGATGAATTGAGTACAGTCAATCAAGCAGAAAATGACCGTTTCTGCTATTGCGCATGCAATGAAATTTTACACGGGGGGGGGGTAACAGCCCTCTCCGGTGTTGAGAAATCAGCACTTTCTTTCTGACGAACTTCGTGCCTGAACTACGGGTTACCTGCTCTACATTTCGAATCGCCGCGGTGGTTCAGAAAGCTGGAGCAATTCAAAACAGCGCCGACGCGAGGCAGGAATACTGTTCCTGATCCAAGCGTTGGCGTTGTTTCGTTTATGAGCCCGCACAAGCGTCAGTTCGGCCAACAGCCGGTCCATGGAATTCCCAGGGATGACCAGCTTTGCCTTGCGGTCTTCCATCTGTTTTGCACTGTTGAGCATCATCATCCGCAAGGCGGTTCCGATCGTGCTCACCAGAAGCTTCCCTTGTACCGAAACGGCGCCGACACGCAGACGATCACAATCGAGCCAATTTTTCAGTTGATTGAAATCCTGCTCAACCATCCCGCGCTGCCGATAAACGGAAAGCGCTTCAAACGCATCGGAAATGCTGTTGCTTCTAAGAGCAAAATACCCCGCCGTTTCGACCGCCTCATCGATTTTGCTTGATTTTCGAACCCATTTACTATTCCCGTTTGAATCTTTAATTGAATCAACAAATCGCCTGTAGTTGTTCCAAAGATCCTGTGGAATAGACTTGTTTTCGTTTTTCAAACGAATAATTTCATCCGCTTTCTCGCTGAGGAATACGGCCGTCTCGTCTTCGCGGTTAACAAGACAGAACAGGTGAACGTACGTGTCCAGCTTGAGGCGCCCGTAGTCCGTGTTCTGAGACCACGGCTCTTTCAGAGTGAATGCGTAAGCCTTCTCTTTGCTGCTGAAAAAAGCATTCTTTCGCAAAGATTCTTTATGTCTCTCGAAGTTTTGCTTCAATGAATCTTCGACAAATCTGACGCCTTGAAGATATTTAAGATCCAGATTGATCATTTTCTGGATATTCTCCAAACTCGAATATCCTCGATCGGTAACGAGAATATTTTTATCGAGATCAAAGCCGGCATTCGTCATAGCATGAAGAATATCGGAGAGTGCAGTGACGTCATTGACAGCGCCTTCATACATGTGCGCAAAGACAATATCGCCCGAACACTGGTCGCAAATCACCGTGTAATTGATTTGCTTCAAGTCGGGATCACGCTTCGCATGACCGAACTGTGCCTCAGCGATGGTGTCTGAATAGGTTGAGATCGACGTATTGTCCAGAGCGTATTCGATAGGGCGGCCTCGAAGCGCCGGATTCCGCTTGTAGATCTCCTCCCAAACAGCGTCCTGCCGGTTGTGACGAAGGCGAAAATACTTAACGACTTTTTCACCGTCAACAGCAGCCAGAATTTCTGAAATTCTCTGTCCGGTCAGCCGTTTGCATTTAGGCAGCCAAACTTTCTGACGCCACAAATCGTATGTCATCATGGATCCGCCGCCGGCGAGCTTGAAGATTGCCAAATAGAGCAGCTCTTCTCCCATTTCCTTCCCGAAAACCTCGTGAAGGTGTGCACGGATGCCGTTCTTTTCCGCCAACGTAACAGCCGCCCACGTCAGGCCAACATCCAGGGTCTCCTGCTGTTGGCAGGCCTCTTCGTCCTCAGGAGCAGGACCGGGAGTTTCCGGGAAGTCCTGACGGTATTGAGCTTCGGGCACGGGCTTTTTGTCAATTCCCCAGAACCAATCATCGCCGGCGTATTCGGGAAAGTCCGCTGAAAATTTCGGCGAAATCTTGATACGGCCGTCTTCAAACAAGCGGCCGACATGGCGCTGCAGACAGCGCTTGGATTTCTTGAGAACCGGATCCCACTTCATTCGGTAGGCCTTTACATATCGATAACCGTCCTTTGTAAGGACCGTCGTAAAGTTCCAGGGGAAGCCGCTTTTTGGAGAATTTTCCATCTTTATGCTCTGCACATTATAGTTATAGAGCATGATAACACAAAAACGAAAGCCCGTGGCCTATTTCTTCAAATAAAATCACGGGCTTGATAAAAATATTGACGGAACTGCCCTTGTTTTAGTGAGCAGGCATCCCGTAGTTCAGGTTCGTGTTTCGAGTCTTTGGACTTGGATGCGAAGTTTTTTTATTTCTCTCCAGCTTCAAAGACGCCAGCTTGGAGAGAATTTATGCAAAAAGGAAAACTGACGCCATTGGCGCTGGCTCTCGGATTCGCGGCGACAGTCAATGGTTTCGCTGCAGAAGTTACTGGTCCTCATATTCAGACCAGTCGTGCGTTTGATGACGATACCATTTACACGGTGACAGATAATGGCTCTGTGATCGGTTCTGATGACACCAATCTCGTAGAAATTACGATTGCAGCAGGGAAAACGCTGACGCTGAAAAATACTGATGACAATTGGCAGACCAGGATTCTAGATGGCAGCAATCGCGGAGGCTTGACTTTCACGGGAGGCAATCTGGTCTTGCGGATGGATGACACCAGCACAGACTCCAACTCCGAGCAATGCTTCTTGCGTGCTACAAATGGCGACGCGACGACGGGGACAACGACCTTTAATACGGACAGTGCTGTTGTCATGGAAGGCAGCGTGCCTCAAGGCATGACATTCCACGGAGATATTAATTTTAAAAACGGTTTTGTGATGAACATTGACCGTTCCGCTGGTGATGCCGCACGCAGCATCACCGCAGTTCTCGGTCAACTTGGCGGCACGCTCACCACAACCTCAGCCGATATCAACATTACGGCTGGGAAGAATGACACTTCAATCACTGGCATCGAATTTGGGTACGGAGGAAATCTGAATGCCGCCTCCCTGAATTTGCAGCTCAACGGCAGCAATGCGCAAAGCCTGAAAGTGGTGAGGGGCATAAACATCTGGGACCATAAAGATTATCCGCAATACAACCAATATGGAAAAGACATCACGATAGCGGGACCGGTAACGATTACGCTCCAAGATGTTCCTAGCGCTAGTTCTTATGCGGTCATTCTTACCGCAAAGCGCGACTTTTCTTTTGCCGGGCCAACGAAGCTCACAGTTAACACTTCGAATCGAGGGTACGGTTTAGTCACAAATCGAAAAGTGGATTTCACTGATGATCTGACGATGGATTTCAGTGGGAACAATTATTCTTGGGGTATTTTTGCGAATGCTGCGGGTCAAGTGACGGCGAAAACTGCCTCCATCAATATGCAAGGCGGCAATTCACATGCGATTTGGCTCAAAGAAAACGCTTCTGTCGCTATTGCGGAAGCGTTAAAAACGAATGCACATTACGCCATGGTTGGCCAAGGAGAATCGACCATTGATGTCCAAAAGGACTTCATCACAACAGCGAGATCTGGTTTATCAGTTCAAGACAAAGCGAAGATCTTCATCAATAGTTCAGGCAGCGGCAAAGTTCAATTTTCAGGCTTTACGGAAATGGACGATAAATCTGAAGGTCAGATTGTGCTCAATGTCGGTTCTGGCAGTGTTGACGAAAATTCTTACTGGAACGTCACTGATCGCTCAATCCTCACCAATCTTGCAGTGGCTTCGAAAGCATCACTCAATTTCCTTCTGACTGCCGATGTGCTTTCCTCACTGGCCGATGATGAGGCCATTGTTTTAGTGACAGGGACGACTCCAGTACTGCTGCAGTCTGCAGCTTCTGCTTCTGGTGCGAGCCCGATTACGCTTTCAGGCACGGGACTTAAGCTCAACGCAGGCGATGAAGTGCGTCTGATTAAGAGCAGCGCAGGCATTGCGCTGGATAAAGCCGACAATCGCCTCGCTGCGGGATCTTCTCTGGACGAACTCAAAGGCAATCTTAATGTGGAGCACATTGCTTCCTTGTCTCGAGTTCAGGAGACGGAATTAACAAAAGACGATTACGATCTCAAGATGAAGTCGGAAAACATGCTTGTCGCCACGATCAAGGCAAAGCGGCCGAGCGTCGACAAGGTGAATGACCAGACGAACGCGCTGATGCAGTCGAGTATTGCATCGGCCGCAACGATGTATGCGGCCGACGAGCTCTTGATTGACTCCACGATGAAGTCCCGTAATGGTGTGCGTCAGACGGGACCGTTTGCCGCAGCAAGAGTCGGTAAGTATGACTTGGACGTTCGCGGTGATCTTGAAACCAATGTGATTTCGGGATTGCTGGGGTATGCCGTCAATCTGCAGGGTTCCGAAATCGGCGCGTTTGTCGAAATGGGTCACGGGACCTATGACACCAAAACGGCTGCAGCTTCTCCGCTGGGAAAGATCCGGGGGGACGGCAAGCACAATTACGTTGGGCTGGGCGTTTATGGGAACTACACCACGCCTTGGGAATGGCTTCACTTCACTGGCTACGTGAAGGGCGGTTGGCTTCGCAATGAGTTCTCCGCGCCTATTGCCGGCGTTTCCGTAGATTTTGACCGCACGAGCAATTATTGGGGCGCTCATTTAGGTATGTACGGTGAAGTCCAAGCTGCAGAGAAGATCAAGAACAGAACGTTCCTGAATTACTTCTACGACGGCCGTGAGAGCGAGTCGTATGAGGCTTCAGGGTCTTCGGCGGTTGCCGGAGCTCGGTTCCATTTTGACGCTCTGAATGTTCATCGCGTACAGGCCGGCAGTCTTTTTGAATATCAGCATTCCTCGGCTCTGCGGCCCTACGCTGCCGTCACCTATGAGTATGCCTTTAAGGCCGATGCTGAGGGGAGTGCACGGGATCACATTGGGACTCTGGCCATGAACGGAACGGATCTGGAAGGCAGTACCGGCATACTGTCGTTGGGATGGACTTTCATGAATAGAGCCAAGACCTTTGAATTTGACGGCGGCGTCAATGGCTATGTGGGTGTGCGTAAAGGTGTGAGCGCGCAGCTGCAGGCCGCCTGGAAGTTCTAAACGTTATCGTCTGAGAACCGGTACGCTGCGGCCCAAGCAGCGTACCTTCCCCGATGAATTTTGGATCTGCTCTAGTGAAGCCTGCGTTCGAGGTGACGAGAGCTTATGCCTCAGTTTGAGGTGCGCAGAAACGAACGGATACCCCTCGAGAGCTCTTCGACCGCGTTTTCGAGCTGAACCTCAGAAAAGCCCGCGAAACCGAGGATCAGACCGTACTCTTTGGGCGCATCGGCAAAGCAGGGCGAAAGAGCGCGTGTCTCGAGGCGGTGTTCCCGACGCAGGTAGTCCGCAAGATGCACGTCGTCGAGCGCTTTTTCAAAACAAAAGCACAGGTGCGTGCCTTGGTTGTCGATCGTGAGGTGACCAATGTCGCCAAGAAAGCGGCCGATGGCGCGGATGGCTGCGTTGCGCCGCTTGGCATAGAGCACTTTCAGACGCCGCACATGTGCGTCGTAAAAACCTCCGCTGATGAATTCGGTGAGAATGGTTTGGTGCACTTCGGACTCATGTCGGTCTGATAAGAGTTTGGCGCCCTCGAAGGCCTTCGCAGCACTTTTGGGGGCAACCAAGTACCCGAGGCCGAAGCCCGGGTAAATCATTTTCGAAAAGCTGCCGAGATACACCACGGAAGATTGAATCTCTGCGATAGCAGCGAGCGCCGTCGTTGGTGAGCCGGCGTAAGAGAGTTCATTGTCGTAGTCGTCCTCTATGATCCAAGCCTTGTGCGCTGATGCCCAGCGGATTAGTGCCTCTCTTCGCTGCCGCGACATGAGCATTCCGAGCGGGTACTGGTGACTCGGCGTGACCAAAACGCCTCGGACTTCAGGGAAAGCAGAAAGCTGCTCGACGCAGAGTCCTTCAGCGTCAACGGGTACAGGTACGGGACGAAGGCCCCAGTAGCGAAGTGTGCTGCGGTGGACTTCAAAGCCTGGGTCTTCGTGTGCGACGGCATCACCAGGATTAAAGAGGATTTGCGCGCACAGAGCGAGGCCTTGCTGAATACCCGAGGTAATGATGATCTGTTCGGGGTCACAGGAAATCCCTCGAGCAGAGCGCAGATGATCTGCGAGGACGCGGCGAAAAGGCCCCCAGCCTCCCGGATGGCAGTAGCTGTTGTGCATCCAGGGACTTTTAGAGATGCGCGCAACAATCTGAGTCCATTTTTTCCCCGGCAGGCTGTCGTAGTCTGGTGCGGCAACCGCCAGCGGTTCTTCGGTCTGAACATGGAACTGCGCAGCGCAGAGCGCCAGTTGCGCGCGTTCTGAGAGTTCTGGAAGGCTGGAAGTCTCTGTGGGCGGCCTGCCTGTGCGGGGGTCTCTCCGTTCACGCAGCGGCAGATGCTCCGCAACGCACGTGCCGCTGCCCACTCTGGCATCGCACCATCCTTCATCTACTAAGCGTTTGTAGGCGGCCGTTACGGTATTGCGCGAGGCAGGCAGCCTGTCGCCGGGTTGGAGCCGGTGTCTGATCTCCTCCTGCAGGGCCTTAGTGAGCTGCTCGTTAAGCGGCACGACTGAAGTCTGATCGAGTTTGATGGAGAACGGATGGGGCGTCATGGAGAGACCTCTAGTGCGGCGTAGCTGTGCAGACCCGCAAAGAAAATGTTAACGCCGACGTAAGTGAAGATTAGTACGGCGAAAGCCGCAAGTGTCGCTGCGGCGAGTTTTCGCGGGGGAAGCTCGCGGCGGTGATCAAAATGAAGAATAGCGAGGAAGGCGCACCAAGTGATAAATGCCCAGGTCTCTTTGGGATCCCACGCCCAAAAGCGTCCCCAGGAGTGATGCGCCCAGATTGAACCGAAGAAGAGGCCCCCGATCGTGAAGATTACGAGTCCGAGGAGGTTCAGACGGCGGATGAGCGGTGCAGCTGTTTCCGGAGCGGCGCCGCCGCAGAGAAGTGCGGCTCCGGCGCAGGCAGAAAGGCCAAAGAGTGCGTAGGCTGTAAAGGAAAGCGTGACATGTGCAACCAGCCAATAGCTTTGAAGGGCGGGCAAAAAGAGCACTGGAGCAGTCGGCACCGCATAGAGATTCAATGCCAGCAGCACAATGCCGCTCAGCATGATGCCTCCGCCGAAAAGCTGCGGGCTGCGGCGGACGGAGGAACATGCGGCGGACGCCAATGCAGTGAGAAAGGCGCAAAAGACTGCCGACTCATAGAAAGTGGCGGTTGGAAAGGAGAGAAACCAGTCCGTATTCATCTGCCACATGTACCAACGCCACCGATCCAGAAGTCCCCAGCCGAGGCCAATTAAAGCAAGAAGCGCTGCGGCAAGACTGAAAACTCGAAGTGCTTTGCCTCCGGATGAAAGCGGCTGGCGTGAATTGGGCTGAGTCTGAGCCGCACTGGCCGGAACCCTCCGAGCCGTAAATGCAAGCGAGAGCCAGGACAGCAGAGCGCCGATGACCAAACCTGTTCCAGACAGGGTGAAGAGTTCTTCAATATTCATGGCTGGCCTCGGAAAAAGATCGTGAACCGAAAGTGATGAAGGTGTAGAGCAGCAGGCTCAGTCCGGCGACAAGACCGCCGGCATAGAAAAGCCAGGCAAAGGGGGGTTTGGCAACGGAAAGAACGGTGTATTCGAGGTTTTTGAAGTCGCCGACTTCGATGACGAGATCGTCTTCGATCCATTTCGCGTTCTGATACGGCATCACCCAGTGGCTCAGATCTTCCCCGGAAGGTCTGACAAGCCGAATCAGATATCCGGGATTGCGCATCTGATCGGCGTCGATGGTTTGGGGACGTCCTTTGACAAAAGTGATGGTCGGCGAAAAGTCTTCGATAAGGAGGAATGTGCCGTCGGTGAGCTGGATCGGTTCGCCAATGGCGATGAGGTAACTCATCTCACGGTCCCGAACGGCAACTTTCACCTCCACGGCGCTGTCTTTTCGAGGTGCAAGGCCGCAGTCCTGCTGATAAAACGTGACGCCTTGATAGGATTGGGGACTGTTCACCGCCAGAAGCAGGCTTGAGGCGGGAACAGTGTCATCCCGCGATGAAGAGAACCGAATGGTTGAGGCATAACGTTCGGGGCGCGTAGTGCCGGGATAGACGTCGAGTTTGAAATTAAGGCATTGAACCAAGAAGCCCAGAGGCCGCTCGTTGCCCGCATCGTCAAACCAGGTGGCTGCGCTCTCGCCCTCACGAATGTAGACGAAGCCCTTGAAGCCTAGGGCAAAGTCCAATCCCATGCTGACCACCATCGCCAGCAGTCCGGCATGAAGACCGATCATTGCCAGCGATTGCCGCGTGAAGGGCGCTCGAGTGCGGCGGATCAGGTAGAGGACCAGTGAGAGGGCTGCCGCGGTGCTGCCGAGGATCTTCAGTACAGCCAGAATGTCAGCTATATACGGCCGGGACACAAAGTTCTTGAGGGTCTCCATCCCGGAAGACCCGACCAAAAGGACGCCGCCGATGAAAGCAAGCAGTACGCTCAAAGGGATGCAGCGCAGGTTGGTGAAGAGATGGGACATGGCAAAAGCGTGCAGGAATAGAGGCTGGAGAACCTCAGCTGGGACCAGTCTATGAAGCCATTTCCGCTGGCGCAGAGCCAATTGGAGACCTTTTGATGGTGCCAATATGAAGGAGGCATCCAAATCTCTAATGAATTGGATGGCAGGGGATAAGCTCTTGTGGGTAGATCCGCAAGGCAAGGAGGGGTATTGCCGCGAATCATTTTTCTTCCTTTGCAGCTTTGAGCTGAGCGTCACATAAATGATGAAATCTCCTAACCGCTTGCCAGCAGCGCTGCGCCGCTGCCAGAGATACGGCATTCCTGCAGCATTCATCTTTGCGCTTATGTTTCATGGCTTGCTGCCTTCCGGCGGATGGTGCTTCGAAGTACGGGAACTGCTGGCCTGGATGGGACAGGCGTTTATTTGGGGATTGACTTTGGCGGCTCCTCTTTTAGTTGCGGCATCGACGTCGACCGCTGTCGGCGGGATTCAAAGCAGCGGGTTTTGCCGAGTCGGGCGCGTTTTTCTGGCCTTCATACTCTCAACGTTCCTCTGCGCAATGGCGGGAGCGCTGGCCGCTGGAAGCGTCGAAATGACCTATCCTGATCTGAGCGCAGAACCCCAAACTCCCGGGGATGCACCTAGTCCCGGAACACCCGCGGGGGCAAGGGCA
>ERZ779896.617-NODE-617-length-43027-cov-8.594108_pt1 | contig 43027 bp, 32 predicted proteins | sample MGYA00511067_ERZ779896 | MGnify/ENA primary metagenome ERZ779896 (study PRJEB29588, sample SAMEA2161597) | human gut metagenome | biome: human gut; feature: human-associated habitat; material: faeces | place: Denmark | collected 2008/2010 ... | reverse complement strand
TTGGGTTCAGACATGGAAAGACGGAACGGTATATAATGTGAAAGATTATACAGGGGTGATTCCGACTCATGCCCAGATTCTGAGCGTTAACGACCGCGATGCACAGGAAACCGCCTTGGAAAATCGGATGATGTTCCCGGGCGAAGAAGCCTATGCCATGGCATGGATGAATGCCGACGATGAAACCGATCCACGCTGCTGGAATGCTTTCGCCAACTTTTTCTGGATGCACGGGCACCAACCTCCTTTCAAAGTGGTCTACAAAGCTCAGGGCAGCGACCGTCCCGATACCGTTGTCTTGAACGGGATGGCGCGGGGCGACATATATAAGGAGTTCAAAAAATCGGGAGATAAACATCGCGCACGCATCCGTATAGGTAGTCACCTCCGTCCCATAAAATACCGGAATATGAAGGACGGTATCGGTGTACTATCGATCAATAGTATGTGGGGGAAAAGATACGCTCCACTGATTCTGTTCCAACGCGATTGGCGCTACCCCCGTATGCTTCGGCGTGCGATGCGCCGCATCGACCGCGACAAGATCGAAAATCTGATTATCGACCTGAGTATCTGTCCGGGCGGCATGGATCAGAATATATATAAGACACTGGACTATTTCACGGACCGTCCGGTCAATCGGACGGACATCTACCGGGTAACGGACAATAACCGCGAGATCGTGCAGGCTCTCATTTCAAACGATCATCTTATACCCAAGGCCGACCGTCGCCGGCTGTCGGATTTAGTCGGAGGTATGAAGTCCGGAACGCTCTTTCGTTCGGATACTCTTTTCTCCATGCAGTACCAGCCACGACCTCGGAAACACAGCTATCGTGGGAATGTGTATATCTTGACAGGACATCCGACCTATTCTGCCGCACAGATGCTGGTACAATACTTCCAACATCTTGGTATCGGTCGGGTAGCCGGTCAACATTGCGGAGGCTTCACGGAAGTGACTTTTGGTAGTGCACCTAATATTCCTCTACCCCGGAACTCGAATATGCCATTTTGGGTTCCGGTAGGCAAATTAGCGCTGTTCTCGGGCAGGGAAGATTCATATCGCTATCCTCCAGTGGATATACCGATCGACCATCCGTTCGAGGAGTGGCTGAAGCGGGAGAACCACAGTCTGGACCGACTGATCGAGATGATTCGAAAGGGACAAGTGGACTCTATCGTTTCTTCAACATCCAAATCGAACGAAGCCTCAATCCAATAGCACTTTTTCCGAATCCCCAAAAAACATTTCACGAAATCTCAAAACACATTTCTCCCAAATATCGAATAGTCGAATTTTCGTGCAACAACAAGCGAGGCACATCCACTAACTTTGGATGCGCCTCGCTCTCCTTTTTCAATATAAAATTCCGTACTATTCCGATCCCTATATAGTCCGGAAATCCAAATTATTCACTACTTTACCTGATCCAGTGCCTGCTCGATATCGGCAATGATATCTTCGACATCTTCGATACCCACCGAAAAACGGATCAGATCCGGCGCTACGCCGGCTTCTACCAACTGCTCGTCGGTCAACTGACGATGTGTATGGCTTGCAGGATGCAGTACAGAGGTCCGTGCATCGGCTACGTGGGTCACAATAGCCGTCAGTTTCAGGCTGTCGATAAACCGGATCGACTCATCGCGACCTCCCTTCAGCCCGAAAGCAACCACTCCGCACGATCCATTGGGCAAATATTTCTGACCCAACTCATAATACTTGTCTCCCTTCAAACCGCAATAGTGAACCCAAGCCACCTTGTCGCTCCGTTTTTGAAGATACTCGGCCACTTTCAGCGCATTCTCGCAGTGACGGGGAACACGAAGATGAAGCGTTTCCAGCCCAATGTTCAACAGAAATGCATTGTGCGGCGAAGGAATAGCTCCCAGATCCCGCATCAACTGAACCGTAGCCTTCGTTATGTAGGCCAACTTGCCAAATTGTTTGGTATAGGTCAAACCGTGATATGACTCATCGGGTGTCGTCAGTCCGGGGAATTTATCGGCGTGCGCCTCCCAATCGAAATTTCCGCTGTCGACAATCGCTCCTCCTACACTGGTCGCATGTCCGTCCATATATTTCGTCGTCGAGTGTGTCACGATATCAGCCCCCCACTCGAAGGGACGACAGTTGATCGGCGTGGCAAAGGTGTTGTCCACGACCAAGGGTACCCCATGGCTGTGAGCGATCCGCGCAAATTTCTCAATATCGAGCACTTCTACTGCCGGATTCGAAATCGTCTCTCCGAACAACGCTTTGGTGTTCGGACGGAAAGCCTTGGCAATCTCCTCTTCCGAAGCGTTTTGATCGACAAAGGTCACGTCAATTCCCATTTTGGGCATGGTGACGCCAAACAGATTGTATGTACCGCCATAGATCGTCGAAGCACTGACGATATGATCGCCCGCTGAACAGAGATTCAAAATGGCATAGAACGAAGCTGCCTGTCCCGACGAGGTCAACATCGCTGCAACACCGCCTTCGAGAGCTGCAATCTTGGCTGCTACCGCATCGTTGGTCGGATTTTGCAACCGCGTATAAAAATATCCGCTCGCCTTCAGGTCAAACAAATCGGCCATCTGCTCGCTTGTCTCATATCGGTAAGTCGTACTCTGATAGATCGGCACAACTCTCGGTTCTCCCTTTTTAGGCGTCCAGCCCGCTTGCACGCAAAGCGTCCCCAAATGAAGTTTTTTGCTATCCTTGCTCATAAAACACAATTATTAAATTCTCACTTATTTTTGCTCGGGACAAAAATAGCGATTATCCCGAAATATTTCGCGAATCTTTTTTTCATAACCGGCAGCCGTAGCCTCCATACCCAAATCGTTGGGATGAACACCGTCGACCGTTCCATCCTCCGGGAAATCCATCTCCTCGCATTTAAAATGATAGAGGTCCTTCACGCCCTCTCGGCACAGTGCCTCATAACAGTTTCTCAGCAGCTCATTTTTGTGCAACACACCCGGATCACCCAACTGGGACATGCCCCCTTCGTGCTCAACCAAAAGAATTGGAGCGTCGCTCGCCTCCCTCAGCTTGGTCACCCCATACCGGAAACGACTCACAAACTGTTCATCCTCCATATAGGGTACATTCGGAATGCAATCTATGATATAGAGTCGAGCCGGTACCTCGGCGATCAGATCTATGATTTCCGGGTCCATCTGCCCGTTTCCCGAAAAGCCCAGATTGATCAACGGATATTGCAGACGGCGTGAGAGCACATTGGTCCACGCCATTCCCGGACGCGAAGCACAACCACCTTGAAGAATCGAGGTCCCGTAAGCCACGATCGGACAAGCGTCATCGCACGGTACCCACTCGAACTGCATGGTTGAGTCAACCCCCACTTCCAACCATTCGACATGATTATACAACGGCAGATAGAGTCGATACTCGTGTAGATCGTCCCCTGCATAGCGGAATGTGTAGCGAATCGTATCGCCAAAACGCCAATCGATATCCCTTGCCGTAAAGTGCCACTCTCCGTCGGTTTCGTTCATGACATACAGATCGACTCCGGAAACCCCTGTTGCTGGCATGTGTTGCATATCTATCTCTCCGGACACACCGTAACGGACCGTAATAGACGGAGCGTTCGTACGGAAAAGTACCGAAAGACCGGCTGAGTGGGTTGACAAATTCCACAACGACGGGCGTATCTTTTCTCGAATCCGATCGGGCAAACGATTGTAGCTTCCCGACAACTCCTCATACCATCCTTGTCCCTCCACCACACGCCCTTCGGCCTGCATCGGATTGTACCACCGCGTCTGCGCACTTGCAAATCCCGCACACAGACACAGCAAACATGCAATGATCGATTTCTTCATAAAATAGCGTTTATGTTTATCGCCCCTAAGGTAGTTATAAATGGAGCAAAAACCAAGGTGCACAGATGCCTTCGCTCCATTAACCTACGCTTTCCTCATGATCCTTTTCAATAAACGAACGGAGATATTTCGAGCTTATTATTGCTTCCCGAATCAAACGGGACCGAATCCGCTCTTTTTTACATCCGAATACTCACGAATACTCACTCCCGGCCGATCCATTTTTATTCAAATGATCGCTATGCCTATCACGGGACTCCCGAACCCAAACTCTACCCCAATCCACAAAAAAAGACTCGGAAGCGATCCGGGTATCGATTCCAATACCTTCCCGCTTCCGAGTCTTCATATTATCTGAGCGCGCCCGGTTCTATCCAAAAAGATCCAGCCGACTTCCTAGGGGTCCTTCTGCTCTTTTCTTTTCAAGCTCGAGCCGCTATAAATCGAAACAAGCTGATACTATTTGTTCCGTTCGGGACGCAAGCTACGTACCGTAGCACCTGCCTGCCACATTTCGCTTTCGCGCAGTTGTTTGAGCTCTTCGTTCAGCTTTTCACGATAATCGGGTTTGCTGTTCGAGTCGATCGAACGCTGTGCCTCGTTACCACATGCCACCTCTGCATACAGTTTTCTGAATACAGGCAGCGTCGCATCGCGGAACGGACCCCACCAGTCGAGTGCACCACGTTGTGCAGTAGTCGAACAGTTGGCATACATCCAGTCCATACCGTTCTCGCCGATCAACGGCATCAAGCTCTGAGTCAGCTCTTCTACCGTTTCGTTGAATGCTTCGGAAGGAGTGTGTCCGTTTTCACGCAACACCTGATACTGTGCAGCGAAGATACCTTGGATTGCTCCCATCAACGTTCCACGTTCACCGGTCAAGTCAGAATAAACCTCACGTTGGAAAGTCGTTTCAAATAGGTATCCTGAACCTACACCGATTCCCAAAGCCAGTACACGATCCATTGCGCGGCCCGTTGCATCCTGCATTACGGCATAGCTCGAGTTCAAGCCACGGCCTTCCAAGAACAAACGACGCAATGAGGTACCCGAACCTTTCGGTGCGATCATGATCACATCCACATCCTTGGGAGGAACGATGCCCGTACGATCAGAATAGGTTACACCGAAACCGTGCGAGAAATAGAGGGCTTTACCTGCTGTCAGGTGTTTCTTAACCGTCGGCCATACAGAGATCTGTGCTGCATCCGAAAGCAGATACTGAATAATCGTACCTTTTTCGCAGGCCTCTTCGATCTCGAACAACGTCTTGCCCGGTACCCAACCGTCAGCAACCGCCTTGTCCCAAGTCTTCGAATTCTTACGTTGGCCCACGATTACATTAAACCCGTTGTCTTTCAGGTTCAACGACTGTCCGGGACCCTGCACTCCGTATCCGATTACAGCGATGGTCTCGTTTTTCAGAACTTCGAGCGCTTTGCTCAGGGGGAACTCTTCACGTGTGATCACGTTTTCTACGACTCCCCCGAAATTCATTTTTGCCATGATTTTTCGGTTTTAAATCGGTTTTGAAAATTTAAACTCCTATAATTGATTCAACGTATTTTCCAACGATTCACGGTGTAACACCACACTGCCCGAACGCGTGAACTCGAGTAGAATCTTGCGAGACTCCAATTCGGCCCGCAAATTCTCGATCTCCTCGCGCGTTCCCGTCTTCTCCACCACGACGAACGACGGGTTCATCTCGATAATCCGGGCGTTCCATGAACGGATAAGCATATCGACCGTGCCGCTTTCGCGTACGATCTTCGACGATATCTTGTACAGCGCAATCTCTTGGGTGATCAGTTCATCGTCCGAGTAGTACTCAACCTGAATCACCTCGATGATGTTCCGCAGCTGACGTACCAGCTTTTCGATGATTTCCTGCGTCGTGAAGGCTGAGATCACAAACATACTGATCCCCTTGATCGACGATTCGGAGACTTTCAGACTCTCGATATTGATCTTGCGTCGCAAATAGAGCGCCGTGATCCGATTGAGTACTCCGATCTGATTCTCCGTAAATGCTATGACTATATACTCTTTAACCATAATTCTCCGCTTCGTTAAGTTTTACTCCTTGCAGATCGTATCCGACAGCGATGCTCCGGCCGGAACCATCGGAAAGACATTCTCCTCCGGCAACACATCGACTTCAAGGAAATAGGCTCCCGGAGCATCCGCAAGCTCCTGAATGGCCGCTCTCAGATCCGCCAGACGCTCTACCCGGCGATTGGCTATTCCGTATGCCGAAGCGATAGTCGGGAAATCGGGATTTTCCAACAGGGTAAACGAATAGCGCTTGTCGTAGAATAACTGCTGCCACTGACGAACCATCCCGAGGTAGGTGTTGTTCAACACGATCATCTTGACGCCGATCTTATTCTGCATGATCGTACCGAGTTCTTGCATGGTCATCTGGAAACCTCCGTCACCCATAACCGCCACAACTTCGCGGTCTGGCACACCTAATTTGGCTCCCATGGCCGCAGGAAGTCCGAAGCCCATGGTTCCCAAACCGCCGGAGGTGATGAAACTCCGCGTCTGGTTGAACTTCGAATAACGTGCACTGAACATCTGGTTCTGACCTACATCCGTAACGATCACGGCATTGCCTTTTTCTACCTCAGCGAGCGTGCTGATCACATCGTACATCGAAATATACTTGCCTTCGGGATCGGTACTCGGAAGGATCACCTCGGCATATTCACGCTTGTCGTTCTCTTTGGCCAGAGCCATCCATTTCGACCGGTCTTTATACTGAATGCCGTGTTTCAGCGCTTCCAATGCATCGGCTGCATCGGCATGAATCGGCAAATCAACTTTAATATTCTTATTCAGTTCAGCTGCATCAACATCAATATGGATAATCTTCGCATTGGGCGCGTAATTTTTCACATCTCCCGTCACACGATCGCTGAACCGCATGCCAACCGCAATAATCAAGTCGCTATGCTGAGTCATCTCATTTGCAGCCAAATTCCCGTGCATTCCCAAATTACCCACAAACAACGGATGATTATTCGGCACGGCCGAAATACCCATCAACGTCGATGCCATCGGTACTCCGGCAGCTTCTGCAAACTCCAGCAGTTTCTCTTCGGCATGAGCCAATTTAACGCCCTGTCCGACAAGAATCAACGGTTTTTCCGAAGCGTTAATCATCTTTACGGCCTTCGCGATCAGGGTCAGATCGAGTTCGGGATGGGGCTTGTAGCTTCGCAAATAGATGCACGGCTTATAGCTATAATCGAACTCCTCGACCTGTGCATTCTTCGAAATATCAATGAGCACCGGACCCGGACGACCACTGCGGGCAATGTAGAAAGCCCGGGCAATCGCACTCGGAATCTCAGAGGCTTGCGTGACCTGATAATTCCATTTCGAGATCGGCATCGTCATACTGATCGTGTCGGCCTCCTGAAACGCATCGGTACCCAACAGCGAACAGGGAACCTGTCCCGTAATACAAACCAGCGGGGTCGAATCGAGCATGGCGTCGGCAATTCCCGTTACCAGATTCGTCGCTCCCGGGCCCGAAGTTGCCAAGCAGACACCTACCTTTCCCGTAGCCCGGGCATATCCCTGAGCCGCATGTACCGCACCCTGTTCGTGGCGGGTCAAAATATGATTGATCCGATCTGTAAAGTGGTACAAATGATCGTAAATCGGAATCACCTGTCCACCCGGATAGCCGAATATCGTATCGGTTCCCTCCTCTATCAGGGACAACAACAACGCTTCAGCTCCTTTTATTTTCTGTTTATTTGCCATAAATCCTTTTAATTACCGGTTGAATAGATCGCAACACATCCGTTCAGAAAGCCTTGCAATATGCTTTCCCAAAAGAACTTGTGCTGCCTGTTTCTTTAAATCTCCTCTCGCACACCGCCCTTATCGGCCGAAGTCACCATCGACGCATAGGCCTTAAGGGCCCGACTGACGACTCGATTTCGCTTCACCGGTTCGAAGCGAACGATAGCCTCACGGCGTTTATCAAGCTCCTCGGCAGAGAGTTCCACGTTGATCGTACGGTTTGGAATATCGATCAGAATGGTATCGTCATCGTGGAGCAGGGCGATTTCACCTCCGGCAGCTGCCTCAGGCGATATATGTCCGATCGAAAGGCCTGACGTTCCTCCCGAAAAACGACCGTCGGTAATCAAGGCACAGGCTTTCCCGAGATTTACCGATTTCAGATACGAGGTCGGATAGAGCATCTCCTGCATACCCGGACCGCCCTTAGGTCCTTCGTAGCGGATCACAACCACATCTCCGGCCTTAACCTTTCCGTTCAGGATACCCTCGCAAGCCTCTTCCTGAGACTCGAACACGCGGGCTTTGCCTTCGAACCGCAGAATCGATTCGTCCACACCGGCCGTCTTCACGATACAACCGTTTTTCGCAATGTTTCCGAACAGAACGGCCAATCCGCCATCTTTCGAATAGGGGTGTTCCAAATCACGGATACAACCCTTCTCCCGATCGAGATCCGGAGCCGGATAGTAGGTACTCTGCGAGCCCAACACCAGATTGAAACGTCCGCCCGGAGCGGCAAGGGCCCGTTTTTTGGCCTCTTCGGTCACTTCTGAACTTCTCAGATCGTTCTCGCGAATCGCTTCGGCCAAAGTCAGACCGTCTACACGACGTACCGACGTATCCAACAATCCGCCCCGATTGAGCTCTCCCAAGATCGAGAGAATACCTCCTGCGCGATGAATATCCTGAATATGATAGACCGGCGTGTTAGGAGCCACCTTACACAAGACCGGAACCCGACGCGACAACATATCGATATCGCTCATCTTGAAATCGACACCAGCCTCCTGAGCCACTGCCAGCAGGTGCAGCACGGTGTTCGACGAACCGCCCATCGCAATATCCATCGACATGGCATTCAGGAAGGCCTCGCGCGTAGCGATCGAACGCGGCAGAACCGCATCGTTATCCTCGAAATAGTACTCGCGGGCATTTTTTACGATCAAACGGGCTGCCTTATGGAACAGCTCCTTACGATCTGCATGGGTAGCCACAAGGGTTCCGTTGCCGGGCAGCGAAAGGCCGAGCGCCTCGGTCAGACAGTTCATCGAATTCGCCGTAAACATACCCGAGCACGATCCGCAAGTGGGACAGGCCGCATGTTCCAGACGAGCCAAATCCTCATCGGAGAAGTTTTTGTCTGCGCCCTTGACCATTACGTCGATCAAGTCGTACGCACGATCTCCCATCCGGCCGGCCTCCATCGGACCACCCGATACGAATACCGTCGGAATGTTCAACCGCATGGCTGCCATCAGCATCCCCGGAGTGATCTTATCGCAGTTCGAGATGCAGATCATCGCATCGACCTTGTGCGCATTGCACATATACTCAACGCTGTCGGCGATCAGATCCCGCGAAGGCAAGGAATAGAGCATTCCGTCGTGTCCCATAGCGATACCGTCATCGATAGCGATCGTGTTGAACTCGGCTGCGAAACACCCCTCTTCGGCGATCCACTCTTTGATCTGTTGTCCAATCTCGTGCAGATGTACGTGTCCCGGCACAAACTGTGTAAACGAATTGACAATAGCGATCACCGGCTGTCCGAACTGTTCGTCTTTCATTCCGTCGGCTCGCCACAGGCTTCTCGCTCCTGCCATCCGACGTCCCGTCGTACAGACACTGCTTCTGAGATTTTTCATGATTCTATATGCTTTTAATTCTACTCGTTATACTTCATCGGTGCGAAATTAAAGCAAACTGTTTTATTCGTCGCATCCGGTTTTTCGCGGTTTATGATATTCAAACGCACTTTCTCCCACACAACACACCGAATATCAGCAAGATCGTTTCGGAAATATCCCTCTTGCAAAACCCGAACAAACGCTTTTCTCACCCGATTATATCCGACAAAGGTACGTTTTTTTATAAAAACAAGGAAATTTTCGGCTCATTTATAGAGCGATCCCACATCATATCTCCCGACAACATCCTCCTTCCGCAAATATTTCTTACCTTTGTTCACCGAAAACACCCTTCAAAAACTGAAAAATGAAAAAAGAATACATTCCGTTCGTCAACGACTTGATCGAACTGGCTATCCGTGAAGATATAGGCGACGGCGACCACACTTCGCTCTGCTGCATTCCGCACGACGAACGCGGCCGCATGAAACTGCTCATCAAACAGGAAGGCATTCTTGCCGGAGTCGAGATCGCCGAAATCGTACTCCGCAGACTCGACCCCGATGTCAAACTCGACAAACGGATCGAAGACGGTTCACATGTCCGCCCGGGCGACATTGCCTTTTATGTCGAGGGACGCCTGATCTCGCTGCTGCAGGCCGAACGGATTCTGCTCAACATCATGCAGCGCATGAGTGGTGTCGCCACCCAGACTGCCGTCTACGTCAAGGAGCTCGAGGGCCTGAAGACCAAAGTGATCGACACCCGAAAAACCACACCCGGCATGCGCGTTCTGGATAAGATGGCCGTCCACTTGGGTGGTGGAGGCAACCACCGGATGGGACTTTTCGACATGATTCTGCTCAAGGACAACCACATCGATTTCGCGGGTGGCATCACCGCCGCCGTCAATAAGGCGAAAGAGTACCTGAAAGCCAAAAACAAAAATCTCCCGATCGAGGTAGAGACCCGTACGCTCGACGACGTACGCGAGGCGGTAAGTCTGGGCGTCGACCGCATCATGTTCGACAACTTCACGCCCGAAATGACCCGACAAGCCGTTGAGCTGGTCGGCGGACGGTGCGAGACCGAATCCTCAGGCGGAATTACGCTCGCCAACCTGCGTGAATATGCAGCCTGCGGAGTGGACTTCATCTCGGTCGGCGCGCTGACCCACCAGATACGAAGCCTCGACATGAGCCTCAAAGCCTGTAAAGCAGACGAATAACCCATGACACAAACGATTCTCCAAACTTTTTTAGTTTTCGGTATGGCGATACTTGCGACTCTCTCTTACGGTTCATCGCCCCACTTCGGATACGATGCGATCCGAAGAGGCGAGTTTACCCCAAAAAGCGTAAAGGGCGGGCGCAGTACGGCCGACGGAAAACACTATACGACCCTCGAAGAGAATCGGATCGTCAGATACGACTATCAAACCGGAACGGACAGCACGGTACTCTTCGACGGCGGAGCGGTTTCACCGGCCATTCAGGTCGAAGATTATGCGATCGGTCCGAACGAAAAATACCTGTTGCTCACCACACAGATTACTCCCATCTATCGGCGATCGTTTACGGCCGAATATTGGATCTACGACATCCGGCAAAAAGAGCTGAAACCGCTCTCCGAAGCCGGAGCACAACAACAGGCTACCTTTTCTCCCGACGGCACCCGGATCGCCTTCGTCCGGGACAACAACCTGTTCGTCACCCGGATCGAATCCGGAGAGGAACAGCAACTCACGTTCGACGGTGTGAGAAACCGGATTATCAACGGCGTCCCGGATTGGGTCTACGAAGAGGAGTTCGCCTTTGCACGCGCTTACGAATGGTCGCCCGACGGACGCCACATCGCATGGTTGCGGTTCGACGAGAGTCGGGTCAAAGAGTACGAAATGACCCGTTTCGACGGAGCACTCTACCCCCAGACCTACACCTACAAATATCCCAAAGCCGGTGAACAGAACTCGATCGTCGAACTGCACTGCATCGACCTGCACTCCGGCGAGCAGTCGAAAATAGAGACCGGAACGGAAACCGACCAATACCTTCCTCACCTTCGCTGGACGCCATCCGGAGAGTTGGGCTATTACCGACTGAACCGGAAGCAAAACCGATTCGAAGTCATCCTCTGCCGCAAGGATGGCAGCCAGAAAACGATCTATGAGGAGCAGAACGACCGCTACGTCGAGCTACCCGACCGCTCGACCGTTACGTTTCTGCCCGACGGCGACCGTCTGGTCGTTCGCAGCGAACGGGACGGATACATGCACCTCTATCTGTACAGCATCCGCAAAGGATTCCTGAACCGGATCACCGAAGGCGAATGGGAGGTGACCGAGATGGTCGGATTCGGCAACGACCGGATCTATTACCTTTCGACCGAGACCTCACCCCTGCGCCGTAACCTCTATTCGATTCGCAGCGACGGCTCACAGAAAAAACAGCTGACCGAAGACAACGGAACCTACCGGATCGTACCCTCCGAAGAATTCCGCTATTACCTCAGCTATTTTTCGAACGCAACGACTCCCGAACGGGTCACCTTGCATCGGTCCGACGGCGAAACGGTACGGACACTGGAGGATAACGCCGCACTTCGCGACAAGTTGCAACAGCTGCAACTTCCGACCAAACAGTTCTTCACGTTCCGCACGAAAAACGGCGACGAGCTCAACGGTTATCTGATCCGTCCGATCGATTTCGATTCGACCCAACGGTATCCGGTGCTGATGACCCAATACAGCGGACCGGGCTCGCAGCGTGTTGCCGACCAATGGGAGATGGAGTGGACCGAAGTGCTGGCTCAGGAGGGCTACATCGTGGCATGCGTTGACGGACGGGGTACAGGTTTCCGCGGCGAGGCCTTCAAAAAGTGTACCTACGGGCAGCTCGGACGCTACGAGACAGAGGACCAGATCGAAGCGGCACGCTATTTGAGCGAACTACCCTACGTGGATGCCTCCCGGATAGGCATTTACGGATGGAGCTACGGAGGATTTATGGCCCTCAACTGTATTTTGCGGGGCAACGACATATTCCGAGTGGCCATAGCCGTTGCACCCGTAACGTCATGGCGCTACTATGACACGATCTACACGGAACGCTACAACGGCTCTCCGTCCGAAAACGCCGCAGGCTACGACAACAATTCGCCGATCGGGATGGCAGACCGACTGAAAGGCAAGCTCCTGATCGCTCACGGGACTGCCGACGACAATGTACACATTCAAAACACCTACGAAATGGTCGCACGCCTGACGGCAGCAGACCGTCCGTTCGAAATGCAGATCTACCCCGATCAGAACCACAGCATGGGCTCCTCGCGCCACCACCTGATCGAACGCTGCATTGAGTTCATCCGGACCCATCTGTAAAGCGACCAAGTCTCGTAACTCACAACAAAACACTGAAAAAACAATGGATTTTTTAACGGAACACAACCTACTCGGGCTGGTCATTGGGATCGCCACGTTTTTGATCATAGGACTTTTTCATCCGGTCGTCATCAAGGCCGAATACTATTGGGGTACCCGGTGCTGGTGGATTTTCCTCCTGCTCGGACTCGGAGGTGTCGCCGGTTCGCTGGCAACCGATAACGTATTGGTGGGAGCTTTGGCCGGCGTATTTGCCTTCTCCTCATTCTGGACGATCAAAGAGTTGTTCGAACAGGAGGAGCGCGTCCGCAAGGGATGGTTTCCAGCCAACCCGAAACGCCAAAAACAAAACTCGGGAAACGCCTCCAAAAATCAAACGTCATCTCCAAAAAAACGCCGCAAACCGCGGGCGAAGCAGGTCTCTGTAAGGAACGGGAGAGCCCTGCAAATGTATGGAGATCCGGTCCGCCCAGAGAAGAGCGAGCAGGAGCGCCGACCGGCAAAAAAAGACAACGGAGAAAGAACTTCTAAAAAAGTTCCACAGGAAGAGGCCCTTCAAGGCTTCCGAAGGAACAATACGCAACCCGACAAAAACAGCTCTCAAAAAGCACCACAGGTAAAAGCATCTCGAAAAACATCACATCAAGATAAACCTCAAGAAACGTCTCCGAAGCAGCAAGAGACATCCTCCGCAGGACCTCAACAGACTCCACGAAGCAAGCCAAAGAAAAAGCCACAACAACCGACAGAGACAAATTCCTCCAAAGCATCTCAAGGAAAACCTATTGATAACTCTACCCCTCTGGAGACGTCACAGAAGACATCACAAGAGACATCGATGCAACAAGCTGCTCCGAGACGGAGACCGAATCGGCGACGTCGGCCACAACGGACAAAATCGAACACTTCGAACGATCCGGATGCAACAAAGAACGATTCGAGACCGGAAAAAAATCCAAGTCCCGAAATCAATATTGCACAAGCAGATTAAGTACCTCGGACCAAATTTATTCCTAAACCCAAAGATCAACTCTAAACGGGTTTATAGAGATAATCCATAGACAAACAGATTCGGGCTGCCGGATATTTTCGGCAGCCCGAATCTGTTTTCACGCAAGCGCTCTGTTCTACTCTTCGATCAGCTTATTGAGCGCATCCAAACAACCAGACATGGTCCGGAAACGACCTGAATTGTTATCGACCACCTCGCCCCGCTTATTCACAATTACGCAATGCGGCACACCGTAAATATCAAATTTGGAAGCTAATAAATTCCATTGATCTTTTGTTATCCGCATGTGTTCTCTTCTAATCTGATACTCATCAAGAAATTTTTGATATGCTCCAAGCGGAGAATCTGCATCTGAAGTAATGTAAAGAAATTTGATTTTCCGATCCTTCATTAAATCAATATGTTCACGCGCCATTATCATCTCTTGTTTACAGGGTGCACATCCGGTTGACCAAAAATCGATATAGAGTACATTTCCCGCATATGGTGCTATTAACTCTTCGAAATACTCATCGGCTCGTGTACGCGGCTTATCCGCTTCGGCTGATGTCATCCCCGACATACTCCGAAGTGCCAATATGTCTGCATAATCCTGTATGACTTGTTTGATGACATACGGTGTTTTGATATAGGGCAATACCCAACTCATTTGATCCATGATAAACTGATTCGATGAATCTGAATAGCACTGCGACATGTTGCGCTTAAAAATCTGATACATACTATAATCACTGACCAAATTACGATCCAGCCCATAACTCTTCATCGTGTCGTAAATACGGGAATAGAGGTATTGCCGTTCAAGGCATTTCCTTTTATCTGATTGCAATCTCATCAGTTTATTCAGAAATTCGTTTCTATACTGGTCAACCATATTTTTGACCAAAGTATCCTTCCCCTGATATGTCTGATGGTATGGCCTGTCTGAATCAGCCATATGCAGAAACGTTTGCTCAATACTATCCATTTGGTTTTCTGTCACCCCGGGATGCTCCGCCCGGATTTTATCCGCCACAACATCCACCGCACGTTGGGCCCCATATGTCCTTTTGATTTCCCTTCCTAAGAACTCAAAAATCCGTAAAGGCGAAATCGGACTATGATAACCAGGCTTCAAACTTTCAAAAACAGAACCGGTTACCATCAGCGGATCATCCATCCAATCCATCGAATAGAAATCAAAATAATCATCCGGCAACGGAATATAGTTTGGATTATAGTCGACAAAATCGCCCGAAGGTATAAAACGCGTCTCTTCAACGGGGAAAACATAAAAATACTTACGAACATACTCTCTTTGTGTATATTCGGCACATAACAGATCCATGGTCCAATCACTGATCGCATATCGAGATGCCAATGTTTTCAACGAATCTCGCACCAGCTGCAACCGTCTGTCGATACCGGCCTTGAACTCATCGGCTGCACCCCGTTCCACACACCTCTTTTCCCAATCAGAAATCGTGTCAGCCTTTGGCATCATCTGCCCGGCTATACTCTGATACATGTTGTACTCTGCAGCTCGCCCCATGAAACGAGAGCTATCCATACGTTTAGGTATCAAAAAAGCGTTTAAGTACTGAGGATTTAATACATCGGTCAACGTAAAACGGCACATCAGCGTATCGCCCGGCACAACAAAAAGCTGATCACTATAAGCATCATTCAGCTCCATTTTTACATGTCGCGGATGTTCGAGTTCTACCTCCAACTCGAAACGGCCGTCGGGCCGGATATCGATCGTATGCTTATGACATGTACCCGTCAGCAAATCATTGAATACAATACTTCCCGTCGTAAAGCCAAGATCCGGAGTGTAGCCTTCGAAAATACCCCGAACTACCGTGGTTCCCTTTTTATACAGTTTATCTCTGTACTTTTCGGGATTGTAGCTCCACGTCGAGGCTTCGCCGTCGCTACGGAAAACGAACTCCTTACCCAATGTATCGAACCTTTTGCCGTCGACCCCGAACAATAGGGTTCCCTCGTTCCCTTCTCGCAAACAGAACGTCGTATCCTTACCCTCTTGCCGTAGTTCTACCCATACGTTACGCCCCTTCTTGGTCACCTCGCCGTACTCCCAGAAATCATTTTTCCATATGGCCACCTGAGGAAAAAATCCACACATCCAACGGTTCGATCCGTCCGTCGTCATCCATGCGCCTTCGGCCCATGCAGGGAGTGTCATCGGTGGATCCGATAACCAAATACCCCTTGTATTCTGAAATGCAGGGTCCCATCCGCAAAAATCAAGGCATTTCACCTTTTTATCCAACGGTTCAAATATAAACTGTGCCTTTAATTCACCCGATTCAGGCAGTGTGACCTGACTGTTCAATTCAAAATTCTCGGCACCGACCAACTTGTACTTTTTGCCACTTTCACGATCCTGCAGATAAGCCTTTTCTGCATGGTATTGAATCGAGCCCTTCCCGGGTAAGAAGCGCAAGGTCACATCCGCGACCGTCCGATCCTTGTCCGTCTCGAAGCGATCGAAATGCGCTACATAAACATAATCGTTGCGGACAGAGTTGACTTCCCACTTCTGTCCCCACGCCTCTCCCACACACAGAAGGAAAAGCAGACAAAGCATTCTCTTTACGGTCATAAAAGTAGTTTTATAGGTTACCGTAAAAATAAAAAAAATCCGGCACAAACCGGATTTTTATTGTTTTTTTTTAGAATTCTATGCCTACTTAAAGAATTTGCGCTGGAAGATCAACAAATAAATCACCCCGATGGTAATATAACTGTCCGCAAAGTTGAAGATCGGACTGAAAAAGAGAAACTCCTCACCGCCAACCCACGGAAACCACGACGGATAGGTTCCCTCAAACAACGGGAAGAACAACATGTCCACCACTTTGCCATGCAGAAAACCGGCATATCCACCGCCTTCGGGCAGGAATGTCGCCACTTGTGTAAAGGTTGACTCGGAAAACAACAGTCCGTAAAACGCACTGTCGATCACATTCCCGATAGCTCCCGCAAAAATCAGAATAATCCCGACTGTCACACCGACCGGGGCCTTCTTCTTATACAGATAACGGATATAAAAGCCTAAAGCCACGATGGCTACCAAACGGAATACGCTCAATATCAGCTTTCCATAGCTACCTCCCAGTTCAAAGCCAAATGCGGCACCGGGATTTTCGATAAACCGGATAAAAAACCAATTCGGGAAAACCGTTACGCTCTCATCGAGCAGAAAGTGTGTCTTAATCCATATCTTGACCACCTGATCCAGCAGCAACAAACCGACGATCAGCAACCATATCTTCTTCTTATTCATTCCAGACGAGGTAATTTGTTGGATTCGCAAAGATCGCTAATTTTTTGTAAAAGCCAAACTACCCCGGATATAAATGGGTCTGTGCGGTGTAACGCGTGAGCCATATCGAGTTAGAAAAGCTCGGCCCTGTCCGTTTTATTCGTCCAATCGGCAGATTACTCGGCACTCAGGCTCGGGTTCAGCTGTTGCAAAGTTCGGTCAATTCAGCTCCCGCCCTAAATTTCACAACATTCCGGGGTGCAATCCGCAACATCGCACCGGTCCGGGGATTACGTCCGGTTCGCGCCGGCTTCTTTGCTATTGAAAAGGATCCAAAGCCGACCAACACGATCTTGTCTCCCTGTTGCAAAACCTCCCCCGTCACTTCGATCAACGCATCGAGCGCCCGTTTCGCATCTACTTTGGTAATGTTCGCTCGTGACGCAATCGCATCCACAAGCTGTGTCTTATTCATAATCGCACACTTTTTTTTAATCAATTTGACATGTTATTAATCAGTCTATTACAAATATAACAATCTACCTTTTAAAACCCAAATTTTTTCTGCCATTTTTCCCTCTATTCCACCTTGGATCGACCGCTCTTCCCATGTTTCCATTCTGCAAAAAATCACAAAATGCCTCTAAAAAATACTCCTGACGCATATAATACCGGTCATCTTGTTGTTCCTGCCGTTTGTTGATCACGATGCGAAAAATAGGACCTCGGACCGCAATCTTTCGATCCGTAATTACCTCTATTGGCTTGATGCGCTTTGTGGTTCTTCCCGGTGTTACCCCCCGGACATATTTCCGACAACCGACCAATCTTTCGATCTCGATTTCAGAAAGTTCCTTGTTCCCTTCTATGAAAAGTCGCAAGAAAAAAGTTGAAGTTGTGTTGCCTCCGACGCCCGAGCCCCTTTATGCAGGCACTCAATCATCCAGCACCTTGTCAAAAACCTTTCTCTTCGATTGGGGATTTCCGGGAGTATATATAATATCGCCGCAATAGCGGAACCGCTCCCCCTCGAGAAGTTTCTGCATAAAGCTATCATCATATTTGATGTCAATTCTGAAGATGTGTACTCCCCGCATCAACGCAAGCTTGACGGTCATCCGGAGGAAACGTTCGGCAAGTCCACTCACCTCCGCTTTGTCCACAACAGCAAGCCGGTGAAGCGCGACATAAGGCCCGTCCGCACTCCAGCGTCCTTTCCACGCCGAATATGCAGAGTCACCGTCGAACACAACCGCTCCGTATGCAACAATTCTGTCCTCATATTGAACGACATACCCGCAGCCCTTTTCTATATCGGAGGCGATATTCTCGCGAAGAGGTGACTTATCGGTTCCCAGACACATCCCGTCGCTTTCCATCCGCACTTTGACCCGCTGGAATATCTCACATATATCAGAAACATCCTTTTCGATCGCCTTTCTCATAACATAGCCCTCATCCGCAAGATAATCGGGCAGGGCTCCGGACACTGTACATACAAAACCGGCTACCGCAGACGCCGACACATGTGCCTGTTCGACGGTGTGTCCGGAAAGGATCGACGCCACGAAGGCCCCGGTAAAGGAGTCTCCGGCCCCAACGGTATCCACAACCGGGACATCTCCTGCCGGCACGTAACTCTCCCGGACATCCGGGGTCTCGGTAGTGGTATAATATACATAACTGCCGTCGGCTCCGCAGGTAAGGATAAGGCAGCGCAGAGCATACTCCGACATCAGATTCCGACAAGAATCATTCTCCGAACAGAGCCCATACCCCACAAGAACTGACAGCTCGGATTCATTGATCTTAAGAATATTGCACCTCCGGAGCGATACTTCGAGCGTTTCACGGTCATAAAATGTTCCCCTTAAATTGGCATCGAATATCTTCAGGACATCCTTCCCCAGTGAATCCAGAAAGGCAAGTATCGATGTACGCGAGACGGGAGAGCGCTGGGCCAGTGATCCGAAACATACGGCTGCCAACCTTGCCCCCGTTCCCTCGGGAAGAACAATAGGGGCGATATTGTCCCACGCCGAACCGTCGGGAAAATCATATTCGGGCACACCGTCTTTCGACAGCTTCACCTCGACACGCCCCGTAGGGAACCCCGACTCCTGAAAAACCGGAACAAGACCGGCATCCGAAAACGCTTTTTTCAGCCTCTGTCCGTCGTTGTCCCTGCCTACCGCACTGACAACCATACACTCATATTCCGAACGAACATCGTTTCTCAAAAAATGTCCGGCAAAATTGGCAGGAGCACCGCCCGGAAGCTTTTTCCCGTCAATCACATCCCAGAGCACCTCACCTATGCCTGCTATTACCTTTTTCATACAATTCATATTTTATATCGTAGCTCCAATACAAATTTAACAAATCTGTACACTTTTCCTCCACTTGAAAGAAAAAGATAGGGCAAGATTTTCGGCGTCGAATGATTTGTTTGACGCACACATCGGGAATTCAGCGCGGGCCGAGCGTTCGACAGAGTGACAAGCGTTCAGCAGGAAGGCGTACATTCGGCTGCGTATGGGATAGAGCCCGAACAAGTTGTTCACGGCAAGAACTCGACAAAAATGAAGACAGAATTCACTTTTTTACCCCGTAAAAGCCGTTTTGCGCCCCATTCCATCTTCAGAGACACCGCTGCCCTATGCTCACCGATCGTTGCTGCTTTAGAGGCTAAAACGAGGCTGCCTTTCCCCAACCGGGACAAGGGCAGCGTGAACGACCTTTAGATGCGTCCAATATTGGGAGCGGGTGAGAGATGCAAGCCAATTTGCTCCTTTTGCGATATTTCGTTAATTTCTATATCAACGGGGGTTCTCGTTAACTAATGATGAGATGCACAACATGACGGACTCAACCGTTGCATTCAAGCCGATTTTCGGCTTACACGTTGGTTTACACAAAGCCTTCGAAAAGTGCTGCCAACCTACCGAATCAGACACAAAAAAAGCAACCTGTACTTTTACAAGTTGCTCTTCACCAGTGACTCCGACAGGATTCAAACCTGTAACCTCTTGATCCGTAGTCAAGTGCTCTATTCAGTTAAGCTACGGAGCCATCCCTTAATTGCGAGTGCAAAGATAAGCAAAAATTTATTCCGCACAAATATTTTTCAAAAGAAGTTTTCGGCAAGTCTGCATATTTCTGCATTTCCACTGCCTCTACACCCATCCTAATGTATCACTTAACTGCAACACTGTCAACCGTTACTGTCGTTTTTTCTCCCCTTTCGCGATAAAACTTTTCCGAGAGCAATCTCGCCAGCTCGGCCGGACGAATATTTCTGGCCAGTATCACTCCATCCGGACCTATCAGCACATTCGACGGAATCGACCGCACTCCATACGTTGCTGCCTCCGGTGTATTCCAGAAGGCCAAACGACTGACCTGCATCCACCCCATTTTCGTCGAACGCAAATAGCGAAGCCATGCTTCACGCTCCCGATCGAGCGACACCGCATAAATCTCGAATCCGTCTTTATGGAATCGATTGTAAACCTCCACCCACTGCGGAATCTCGGCCCGACAAGGCGGACACCACGAAGCCCAGAAATCGAGCAGCACATACCGTCCCTCCCCGACCGACTGCGACAAAGGACAATCCGTTCCGGTCGTATCGGGCAGAGAGATATCCACATAGGGCTGTCCGACCGCCGTACGGGTCAGGGCCTCAGACATACTCTCCAACAATCCTCCATACACCGACGAACGGGCCGACGGTCCCAACTCGGTCAATGCCCGACGCAACTCTTCGGCACTCATCTCATACGAAAGGTGTCGGAAAAGCACATAGGCTGCAACGACACTCCCCGCATGCTGCCGCACGAAATTTTCAGCCCACCGAAACTGAACCTGCCGCAACGAATCAGCCATCATGGAACTCGAAGCCTGCACCTCCGGAGCGTTCGATAAATTTCCGAGTGAATCGTATTGCAGGCAAAAAACGCGATAGAGCGAATCGTTCGTCGATCCGGTCACCCGAATATCCTGCGGAGCCGCAGCCGAACCGGTGATCCGAATCGGACGGTTTTCCAGAAAAAAACGCGAGATGGCTCCATCTTGAGCCTCAACGGCTGCATAAATCGGCACGGAAACCTCACCGGTAAAACGGAATGCCCCGTTCATCACCTCCGTTGAGTCGATAACGCGCGGCTGTTTACCCTCGAATACAGAAAGATACACCTTTCCAGACACGCCGGAAATCTCTCCATCGATCGTATAACCCGCCGAAGTCGACTGTTCGGTACACGCAGTCGCCCCTAATACCGCCGTACACAACAAGAGCTGCAATCTGAATGTTCGCATTTTTCTATAAATCTCTATGGTCCTACTTCTTGATCCGCTCGGGATGATTCGAAACAAACTGTTCCCAACTACTCGAGGCCACAGGCCCTCCTCCGAGCGCCTTTTTCTTGGTCCGCGACTCCAACTTCGGGACGGGTGCACTCTGAAACCAATGGCAAACCGCCACGGCCAGACCGTCCGTCGCATCAAGGTGTCGAGGCAAAGTCTCCAGATGCAGCAGATTTTTCAACATCAGAGCCACCTGCTCCTTCGATGCCGAACCACGTCCGGTGATCGTCTGTTTCACTTTCCGGGGGGCATACTCCGCCACCGGAACACCCCGACTCAACGCTGCCGCCATGGCCACTCCCTGAGCCCGGCCCAACTTCAGCATACTCTGGACATTTTTCCCGAAAAAGGGCGATTCGAGGGCTACCTCATCGGGGCGATATTCGTCGATCAGTCCGCTTACCCGATCGAATATGTAGCGAAGTTTCTGATACGGATCGGCAATTCGGTGCAAATCGATATCTCCCAAAATAATACACGATGCGGCACGGCCCTCCACACGAAGTAACCCATACCCCGTCACGTTCGTACCGGGATCGATTCCCATGATAATCTTAGGCGTCACCTCTCTCCTCCTGTCGCGACTACTATACTATTATTGTTCGGCCAATTGTGCTTTCAATTGCTCCAACTCTTTCTCCATACGGCGCACCTGCGCACTCAACTCGGGGAGGTTGCGATAGACCGCAAATGAGCGATGGTACTTGATTCCGGGCATTGCCGGGCTTCCCATATAGACCTGACCGGCCGCAATGCTGTTCGAAACGCCCGACTTGGAGGCGATCTTCACCCCGTCGCCGATCGTCAGATGGCCCGCAATACCGACCTGACCGCCCATCATACACCCTGCTCCCACCTTGGACGATCCGGCCACACCGACCTGCGAAGCCGCTACCGTATTGGCTCCCACCGTCACATTATGGCCGATCTGAATCAGGTTGTCGAGCTTAACCCCTTTATGGATAACCGTAGAGCCCATCGTTGCCCGATCGATACAGGTATTCGCCCCGATCTCCACATCGTCCTCGATCCGCACGTTTCCGATCTGAGGAATCTTGTGATAAACGCCGTGTTCGTCGGGAGCGAATCCGAAACCATCGGCCCCGATAATCGATCCCGCATGAATCGTCACCCGGTTACCGATTTCGCAGGCCTCATAAATCTTCACGCCCGGAAACAACGTCACGTCGTCACCCAGACGCACCCCATCGCCCAGATACACCTGAGGATAGATCTTGCACCGGTTTCCGATTTTCACGCCCTGCTCGATCACCGCATAGTCGCCCACATACATCTCTTCACCCATCTCTACCGACTCATGAATCGCTGCCAACTTGCTGACCCCCCGCTTCTGCGGTTTATTAGCAATATACAGCTCCAGCAATTTTGCGAAACAAGAATAGGCGTCATCAACCTTGATCATCGTGGCGGACACAGGAGCCGTCGGTTCGAACGACCGATTGACAATTACGATCGTGGCCTTCGTCTGGTAGATATAGTGTTCGTACTTCGGATTCGACAGAAAGGCGAGCGATCCGGGATGTCCCTCCTCGATCTTCGACAATTCGGAAACCGTCGCCTTCGGATCGCCGACAATATCGCCTTGCAAAAATCCGGCTATGAGTTCTGCTGTAAATTCCATAACTTCACGTATTACAAATAGTTCTTGATATCAATATTTTCGGGCATCAACGGTGTGGGATCTCCGCCGAATGCCAACAGTTCCCGAATCACACTCGACGATATGGCCACATAATCGGCCGGAGTGAACAACAGTACAGTCTTGATCTCCGGAAACAGCGAACAGTTGACCTGCATGATGCTCCGCTCGTACTCGAAATCCACCGTATTGCGCAAACCCCGCAAGATCGTCTTGATGCCCAGTTCGCGACAAAAAGCTCCGGTTAGCTCCGTATAGATCCGGACCTCGATGCGCGGCTCATCCCGATACAGATCGCGAATCAATCGCATCCGGTTCTCCGGTGTCATCAAGCCATGTTTCTCTTTATTGATCCCAATGGCAATAACGATCCGGTCAAACAGTTCCAAACCCTGATCGACCACATATTTGTGACCCAACGTAAACGGATCGAACGACCCGGGAAAGAGTGCTACTCCATTCATATCTCATTCGTTTTGCACATCCTATATTGAATGCAAGATACGTATCTTTTCGGATTAAACAATCGCTTTTTTCGTTTTTCCGGCAATCAGCTTCATCCGGTCTCTCCAAAAGAGCGAGGCTGCCGTGTACCGACAGCCTCACCCGCTATTTTTCATGTTTCGATTAGCCAATCAGCCGATCATACAGCTTCCGGAAACCGACCTCGGCTCCGATCATCGAGGAGAGTTCGGAGATCGCTACCCGCTTCTGCTCCATCGAATCCCGATCTCGAACCGTTACGGTCTGATCCTCCAAGGTCTGGTGATCCACCGTAATACAGAACGGCGTTCCGATCGCATCCTGACGACGGTAACGTTTTCCGATACTGTCCTTCTCGTCGTACTGCATGTTGAAGTCGAACTTCAGCTGATGCAGAATCTCACGGGCCACCTCCGGCAGTCCGTCTTTCTTAACCAACGGCAGTACGGCAGCCTTCACCGGAGCCAGTGCGGGCGGGAAGTGCATCACCACACGTGTTTCACCATTTTCGAGCTTCTGCTCTTCGTACGATGCGGAGAGCACCTGAAGCACCATACGGTCAACTCCGATCGACGTCTCGATCACATAGGGCACGTAACTCTCTCCCGTCTCCGTATCGAAATACTGAATCTTCTTGCCCGAAAACTTCTGGTGGTTGCCCAGATCGAAGTCGGTACGCGAGTGAATACCCTCCACCTCCTTGAACCCGAACGGGAATTCATACTCCACGTCAGTCGCGGCATTGGCATAGTGTGCCAGCTTCTCGTGATCGTGGAAACGGTAGTGTTCGTCGCCGAAACCAAGTGCACGGTGCCACTTCATCCGAATCTCCTTCCACTTCTTGAACCATCCGAGCTCCTCACCCGGCCGAACAAAGAACTGCATCTCCATCTGCTCGAACTCACGCATCCGGAAGATGAACTGACGGGCAACGATCTCGTTCCGGAAGGCCTTCCCGATCTGTGCGATACCGAACGGAATCTTCATACGGCCCGTTTTCTGGACATTCAGGAAGTTCACGAAAATACCCTGTGCCGTCTCGGGTCGCAGATAGATCGTATTGGCCCCCTCACTGACTGAGCCGATCTTCGTTTCGAACATCAGATTGAACTGACGCACCTCCGTCCAGTTGCGCGTACCCGAAATCGGACAAACAATCTCACAGTCGAGGATAATCTGTCGCAGCTCGTTCAGGTCGTTACGATTCAGTGCATCGACCATGCGGCTGTGCGCCATGTCGCGTTTTGCCCGATAGTCGGCAACCCGAGGATTGGTCTCCATAAACTTGGCCTCGTCAAACGAGTCGCCGAAACGTTTTTTTGCCTTTTCTACCTCCTTGGCAATCTTCTCGTCCTGCTTGGCGATAAAATCCTCGATCAGCACATCGGCACGATACCGCTTCTTCGAGTCGCGGTTGTCAATCAACGGGTCGTTGAATGCTCCGACGTGTCCCGAAGCCTCCCAAATTTTCGGGTGCATGAAGATCGCCGAGTCGATCCCCACGATGTTGTCGTGCAGGCGGGTCATCGACTCCCACCAATAGCGTTTGATGTTGTTCTTCAACTCTACGCCCTGCTGTCCGTAGTCGTACACAGCGCTCAAACCGTCGTATATTTCACTGGAAGGAAAAATAAATCCGTACTCCTTGCAGTGAGCCACCAATTTCTTAAAAAGTTCTTCTTGTGTCATAAGATTATCTCGATTTTTCGATCATTCCGATTTTCAGGGACGGAACTCGCCGTCCAAATACAAAGAGCCGTCGGCCGCCTCCTTCACCCGGAAGAAATGGGGCCGTTCGGCTGGCAGCACATTCGGCTGATGGATACTCAGCAGCAACTCTCCGTCGAGCGTCCGGAACAGCATGCCATGTCCGCCGTCGCGAGCAAAAAGCGGTTCCGAGAAATGCTCCCACGGTCCGGTGATCCGCCCGCTCTGAGACCGGGCCACCCCAATTGCATACCCCTCTTTTCCGAACGACGACCACAACAGCAGCAACTCTCCCTTTCGGTTGCGATACAGGAACGGACCATCGGTCACATACGCCTGCTTCGAGGGATCAATCATCACGGTCCATGGTGCCGACGACGCAGCAAACAGCGTACGCGATTTTCCCTTGGCCGCCTTCAGGTCTCGGGTAAGCCGTACCGCCTCCATCGTTCCGTCTCCGATCTGGGTCCACTCGTGGCAGAAAACCATCCACGGATTTCCCTTCTCATCGACATAGAGCGTTCCGTCGAGCGATTGCCATGTATCCGGCGTCACACGTCCGGCACTATGTTCCTCGAATGGACCTCGCGGTGTGTCGGACACGAAAATCGCCGTTCCGAGCAGGCTGTCGACCGCACCGCGAACCGTAGCAAAAAGGTAATATTTACCTCTATATTCATGGCACTCCGCTGCCCAAAAGTTGCCTTTACCCCAGAACCCCGATCCCGGCTCGAAAACCGGATAGGGACCTTGCCAGCGACGCATGTCCCGGCTGATATATTGGTCGAAACCGTCGCCGATCCAATTCTGATTATCGACACCGCGGGTCGTCCCGAACATATAGTATACGCCATTGACCGAATCGACCAATAGGAACGGATCGCGAATATGCACCGAATCGACCGCAATTCCCTGCTCCGGCACGGCTGAAACGCCTTGCGCCGCAAGTTCATATCCGGTCGACAGGCCTATCAGTCCGGTCAAAAGCAGATACAATATTTTCTTCATTATCTTTTCCGAAGTGTATTATAAAATGCAAAGATAAGTTTTTTTCTTAACTTTGTGTCGAAAAACAGGCTATCTCCTGCAATATGAGCGGCAAAACGGTTCTCGGGAAGCACCCCGATCGGAAAATATGAATCTTATGGGAAGAATTTTGGCTATCGACTACGGACGCAAAAGGACGGGACTCGCCGTCTCCGACCCGCTGAGGATCATCGCCAATCCGCTCGAAACGGTCCCGACACACACCTTGATGGAGGTGATCAAACGCTATGTTGCGGAACATGAAGTCGACCTGATCGTCGTGGGCATGCCACTTCAGATGGACGGGCGTCCGGCAGAGGCCTACACCTACATCCGACCCTTTCTGAACCGGCTCGGCAAAGAGATGCCCCAAATGCCCGTCGAACTGTTCGACGAACGATTCACCTCAAAACTGGCCCTGCAAACCATGATCGCCGGCGGCGTACCCAAAAAACGCCGACGCGAAGACAAAGGGATGGTCGACCGCATCAGTGCAACTATCATCCTGCAAGGTTATATGGAAGCCCAGAGCTTACAGACAAAAAACGAGATATAAGAAAAACCTAAAAACATGGAAAAAATCAAAGCCGCCGTAATCGGTTACGGCAACATCGGAAAATTCGTGCTCGAAGCACTGCAAGTCGCTCCTGATTTCGAAATCGCCGGCATCGTCCGCCGTAACGCATCCGATGTCCCCGACGAATTGAAGAGCTACAAAGTCGTTTCAGAAATCGACGCTTTAGGTAAAGTCGACGTTGCCATCCTTTGCACGCCAAGCCGTAAAGTGGAAGCCTTCGCCTCGGAACTTTTGGCCAAAGGAATCAACACAGTAGACAGTTTCGACATCCACACCGAAGTCCCGGAACTGCACCGCAAACTGAACGGAATCGCCGTACAGCACAAAGCCGTTTCGATCATGTCGGCAGGCTGGGATCCCGGAACTGACTCGGTTGTCCGCGCCATGCTCGAGGCTTGCGCACCCAAAGGTTTGACATACACCAATTTCGGACCCGGAATGAGCATGGGACACACCGTTGCGGTCAAGGCCATAGAAGGTGTACAGGCTGCCCTCTCGATGACTATTCCCACCGGCACCGGAATCCACCGCCGGATGGTCTACATCGAACTCAAACCCGGATATGACTTTACCGAAGTGGCCAACGCCATCAAAAACGACCCCTACTTCGTAAACGACGAGACGCACGTTATCCGGGTCGATTCGGTAGACGCCCTGAAGGACATGGGACACGGCGTCAACCTCACCCGCAAAGGCGTCTCGGGTAAAACCCAAAACCAACTCTTCGAATTTAACATGCACATCAACAATCCGGCCCTGACCGCACAGATTCTGGTCTCTACGGCACGTGCATCCATGCGCCAAAACCCCGGCTGCTACACACTGATCGAAATCCCGATGATCGATCTGCTCTACGGCGACCGAACCGAACTGATCGCGCATTTGGTATAAACGGGAATCCAGACCTTTTTGAACAGAACAAGAAAAATGATACTACCAATCTACATTTACGGATCGACCGTGCTCCGGAATGAATCGGAGGATATAACTCCCGATTATCCCGATCTGAGCCGATTCGTCGCCGACTTGTGGGAAACCATGTACGAAGCCGACGGAGTAGGCCTTGCCGCCCCACAGGTGGGACGCAACATCCGGGTCTTTGTCGTCGATGCCTCGGTCAATGCCGACAAGGATCCGCGGCTGGTCGGCTTCCGCAAAACCTTTATCAATGCCCGAATCTACGAACGGTCCGACGACGAGACACCGTTCACCGAGGGATGCCTGAGTCTTCCGGGACTCAACGAATCGGTCAACCGGCCCAGCCGGATCAAGATTCGCTACGTGGACGAAAACTTTGTAGAACACGACGAAGAGTACGACGGCTTTGCCGCTCGCGTCATTCAGCACGAATACGACCATCTCGACGGCATCATGTTCGTCGACCGGCTCTCGCCGCTGCGGAAAACCCTGATCAAGGGCAAGCTCACCTCACTGTCGAAAGGCAAATACAGAGCCGACTACCGCTGCAAACAGGTCAAGAAGTAGCATACGGTCAATAGACCCGACCTCTAAAAACGGACGAATTGTCATAAGGGACGATTCGTCCGTCCATTATTATATCGTAGTTATTGAAATCGGGATTCACCTCAACATGGACTTGACTGCTGCCCGGAGCAAGCGTTATGCTGACCTCTGCCGCTATACCGCCGCCGAGTACCCGCATATCATAGTGCACGATTCCCTTCCGGTCCGTCTTCAATTCTATGTCGGAGACCGTTCCGCGCAACGTGATTCCTCCAATGCCATTCGGACCGGGCTGAACGCTATTGGACGTAAGTTGTAGCACGGCGTCCGATCCGTCCCGTGAAATAAAGTTCGTGATCGGACTGACGTTTGCCGTCTTGCCCCGCTTGAACAACATGCGATCGACTTCCACGACGAAGCGGCCCTGCTTCAGGGCCTCCAATCCCTGCGTATATGCCAAACTGTCGGCTTGTGCTTGTTGACGTTTTTCAGCTTGGCGCATCTCTTTGCGTGACAAATCTTGAGCTGACAGCGTTGTCACGCCCAAAACCAGCACGAACAAACACACATGGAAACATCTCAAAAACCGGTGCGACATTTCGCTCTTTTTTTCTCCTATCTTCATGATTTTAAACGTTTCAAATATTATACCCAAATTCCTTCTCCAATAAAAAAGGTTTGTATAATAACCTATTAACAACGATTTTTATTGTTATTCCCAATTTTTTTCTACATTTGTGCACAACAACTGTCTGAATTACACACTATTTAAATCTTATTTTATATGAAGAAAAGCCTACTTTTAATCGTTTTTCTGGCGGCTGCCAGCATCGCTTCCGCACAAAAAACCTTCTCGTTCGGTCCGAAAATCGGTTTCAACGTCTCCGATATCGGCACAACATCCGATGACAACGGAGATGAATCCTCCAGCGGAGACATCAGCGGAGCCAAACCCACTTTGATTATCGGTGCTTTCGCCGAGTTCCGCCCCGTAAAAGTTTTCGGTCTCTCGGTTGACGTGCTTTACTCCCGCCAAGGCATGAAAGACGACATCTCCGTCAGTGCCGGTTCATTCAGCATGTCTGCAAAGAACAATCTTCGCCTGCACTATCTGAACGTTCCGGTGATGGCCAACATCTATATCGTCGGAGGACTCGCCTTCAAAGCCGGTATACAACCGGGATTCCTGCTGGGTGCCAAATCCATCAGCGAAGTCTCGGGAGACTCCGGAAACGAATCGACAACCACCGATCTGAAAAAGAACGGTGCCTTGAAAAATGTCGACGTAACAATTCCTGTCGGTCTGGCATACTCCTTCAAATTCGGACTGGTGCTCGATGCCCGATACAATATCCCGTTCAACAACATCGCCTCAAACAAATTTAAAGACATGGCGGGTTTTGGATCCACGAAAGTCACCAACCGGGTATTCTCTCTCACGGCAGGTTGGAGATTCTAAATTAGAGCCGCTTTCGTCCATAGCCTCGCGGACATCCGGCGAAAGCATATAAAACCATACTTTGAACCGTCCTCTCCACACAAGAAGGGGATGGTTCATTCTTTTTTATATTCCTTACCTTTTTCCTTATTCAGGAATCCCATCAAAAAATATTGCAGGGTAGATAAAAGGCCGGATACAGTGCATCAACAACCATGAATTCAATCTATTGGAAACCTCACCAATTTATGCTATTTTTGTTTTGATTGCCACTATGAACCCGTAAAACCAACAAACATGAAGTACCTGAAACTACTCTCCTACCTAACCCTGCTACTTGTTTTTACCTCGGGAGTCACCTCTTCGTGCAAAAACGAAGATACCTCGAACGTCTATCCTACTCCGCCGCCCTCGGCCTTCACAGCGCAGGCGGCCGATGCCCGGATCTCACTGCACTGGACTGCTCCAGAGAGTCAATTCGTCAGCGGATATTCCTTGACTTGGACTCCGGGAGACGGGCATGTCACACTGACTGCTGAAGACAAGACCTATACGGTTGAGCAGCTCACCAACGGCACGGAGTACACCTTCACACTAAAAGCCCTATACGAAAATGGCACACTCTCCGATCCGGTCAGCCAGAGAGCAACACCAGTTGCAGCCGATGTGCCGGCTCCGACAAACTTCCGGGCTGAAGCCGGCGACGGCGAAGTCATCCTGACATGGGATCCTCCGACAAGCGGAAATCTAAAAGAGTATCAGCTTTCTTGGACTCCCGGAGACGGAAACGTTTCGCTCTCGGCCGAAACGACATCCCACACGGTTACTCCCCTGACCAACGGGACGGAATACACCTTCACGATCGCGGCAATCGATAACGACGGCCGCAGCTCTACCCAACTCCGACAAACTGCCACTCCACAACAAGAGATCTTCGAGATATGGCCTGAAGCGGGTATGGAAGACGCCGTATACATCAACAACGGAGTCGTTCAATTAGGAGTAGACATGGAACGAGGGGGTTCGATCTTCCACTTCTCGGAGGTCGACACCAAACGCAACCTGTTGAACCATGCCGATGAAGGCCGATTCATGCAGCAATCCTATTACGGCGAAGCGGACGGCAGCAACTGGAACGGCACTCCATGGTCGTGGAACCCCATTCAGGGCGGAGGAAGCCACGGCGAGAAAGCCCGCGTGCTCTCACAAAACATCACCCCCACCTCGATCAATATCGTTTCTGAACCGGTTCATTGGGCCAGCGGCGAGGCCCTCTCCGAATGCGAAATGGAAGAGACCATTACACTCGACGGGCGTATCGCACACATTCACTACACTTTTCGAAACAACGGTCCGGGGGCCACTGATCATCCCGCAACCCACCAAGAGGTTCCTGCCGTATTCATGGACAACGGATTGAGCCATCTCGTCTTCTATTCTGGAAACAGGCCTTGGACCAACGACGTGCTCACTCGCTACACCCCTCCCTCTCAAACATCGGGAACGATCACCAACGAAGAGCGTACCCGTACGGAGCACTGGGCCGCATACGTCGACGACAACGACTGGGGACTCGGTGTCTACACCCCCGGGACTCCGCTGATGACCCTCTACCGGTTCGGACTCGGTGAGGGACCGACCAGCGGTGCATGCTCCTACTTCGCTCCCATCCGCACCTTTGCCGTCACCAAAGGTCTTGTTTTCGAATACGACGTGTATCTCTATATCGGTACGATCGATCAAATTCGGGAGACCTTCTATGGAATCCGTTCCGAAGGTTGGGAGATCGATGACACCGATTTCCCTGCCGGATATTTCTATATCAAGGAGAGCGAAAATGTCACCTTAACCGAAAACAATTATACGGGAACCAACGGCTCATTTACCCTCGAAACGACCGGAACGAATCCCTCCATCACGACCCAACGGATAGCCGACAACATTTCGGATCAGGTATTGACTTTCCAATATCGGTGTGACCGGAAAGTTGGACTCTCCGTCAAATTAGATGACTATGCGATAGCAACCCCCATCATGCCACTCACTCCAGCCTCCGACTGGAGTACATACTCCTTCGATTTGGGGAATCTGATCTCCGAATCGGGATGGGGCGGCATCGGCTCTCGTATTCAAATACTCTTGGACACCGACTCCGGAACTCAGATTGACATCCAACGCATGCGTATGCGTACCCGCACAACCGACGAAGAGCGTGCCGCCGCTGCACTGTTTATCGCCCTCACAGGTCCGGAAAACCAACTCGAACGGCTCGAAGATCTGACCGACTACTTCAGCTACGCTACCGGGTACACATACCTCTATCAGGCTGAAGCCGATGCCAACGATCCGTACATCGCAACGGCTCCCCGAACCCGCGCCATCGCCGACAACGAAAACAAACTCTCGTTCGAATACAGGTGTGCAAAAGGGGGATCGATCGAATTCTTCTTCAAGATCATTGCGGGATGTTCGGTTGCCGGACTCAACTTCCCTGCCGCCGACGATTGGACATCGATCACGTTCGACCTGACGGACGGGAAGGCCAATGCCCTGCGGACCGATCCTGCATGCCTCGATGCCGGGGTTCAGATGCGGTTCGACATCAACAACATCAACGGTATCCCCATGTACATCCGCAACATCCGGATTCACGAATAACCTTACGGAGATCCATCCCCAACACCTACAACAAAAAAGAAGAGAGGAGTTCTGCTAATCGGCAGAACTCCTCTCTTCTTTTGCTTCTCTCAAAGCCTGTGGTTGTCAACTTTTACCAAATGCGCGGCCATACGACGCGCACCCTTTACGCCACTCCAACAAAATGCCGCATACAGCATTTCCGACTATTCGCGATCTGCAGGATTCCGTTCCAAAGGCAACACCTCCACAGATCTGTCAGGCCACTCCACGGATCTGCAAAGAGGGCCTCTCTTTCTCGGAAACTATCCGTCCCTGACATTCCACGTCTAAAAGCACAAATAAAAAAGAGGGAACCCTCACGGTTGCCTCTTTCCCCGGGAACTAATCCCTAAAACTACTAACCCAAACTTAAATAAATGAAGAAACCTTGTTGCTTGTACTTTCTGCTTTACTTCCTTTACTCTACTTTCCTAAATATCAATTTCTGTGCCAAACCTCCGGTGTCATGCAACTCCGCCAATTCGACACGCTTTTTCACATACGGCAAACGTCATGCCGGACTTTTGTCCTCTCCGTAGAGTAAAGAAACCTCTTTCGGTACATACTATTATAGCATTACGAAAAGCAAAACATCGTGTTTTCCTATCGTAATGCTATAACAGAACGAGGCGCTGCCTCTTAATATTGTTTAAAACAAAACTTTTTTTCGACTATTTGTCCAATGCGTGACAAATTGACTGGTTCATCTCCTTGACTTTCTGTTCGTCCACTTTAATCACTTTCCGGTCATAGGTCATCAAACCGTTCACCTCGACCTCGACATCGCTCGTCTGGGTGTACACCCCTGCCGAGAAACCGCGTCCGATCATATCCTTCAGCATTTGCGCATACTTCAGATAGGCCTCGGTCGCCTCCTCCGAGCTCTTGAACTGAACGTAACCCCAGTTCCGGTCGGGTTCCCACAAATGATCCGGATATACCAGTCCGATACCACCGTACTCGCCCATCACCGTCACGCGTTTCGTATCATACAAAAACATCTCAGGATTCGGATAGTGGTGCAAATCGAGCACGTCGCCACACGCAATATAGTGGTTTCCTCCACTGGCCGGATTGACCGGACGAGTCGGATCATAGATCTTCGTCCATGCCGTAATCTCCGGAGTCTTGAACTGCCCCCACGCCTCGTTGAATGGAACCCACATCGCAATACACGGATAGGAGTAGAGATAATCGATGATCTCCTTCCACTCCTTGCGGTAGTTGGCCTCGGACACCGGAGTACGAACCATATCCTGTCCGGTAAAGTATTGTGTCATCTGCCACTGCGGATTACCCTCTCCGCCGCTCGGCATATCCTGCCATACCATGATTCCCAGACTGTCACAATACCTGTACCAGCGTGCCGGTTCGACTTTTACGTGCTTGCGGATCATGTTGAATCCAAAATCTTTCGTCTTTTTCAGATCATACAGAAGAGCCTCGTCGGTAGCTGCCGTATAGAGTCCGTCGGGCCACCAACCCTGATCGAGCGGACCAAAGTGGAATATATCCTTATTATTCAGTTTCAAGCGCATGATGCCGTTCTCGTCGTATCCCGTAGAGTACTTCCGCATGGCCGTATAGCTATCTACCTGATCTACCGTCTTCCCTTCAGAGTTCAATGTAATTTTCAAATCGTAGAGGAACGGAGCATCGGGACTCCAAAGCTTCATATCGGCCGGCATCGTAATGGTCACGGGCACACCCGACAGCGCCTTGCCCTGAGCTACCGTACGGTCACCATCGAGAACCGATACCTCAACGACATCGCCCATCGCTGCACACGAAGTCTGTACCTCAACTTTCAACTCCTTCTTATCGATATCGGGAGTTATCCGTATTCCGGCAATATATTTTTCCGGAACCGGTTCGAGCCATACGGTCTGCCAGATACCGCTCACCGGTGTATACCAGATGCCCTCCGGACGATTCACCTGTTTTCCTCGCGGTTGGAAGCCCTCGTCCGTAGGATCCCAAACTTTTATCTTTAATGTATTGGCACCTTTTTTATTCAATGCCTGCGTAATATCGAACGAGAAAGGAGTGTATCCTCCCGTATGTTCCCCGACCTTCACGTCGTTAACCCATACGTCGGCCTTCCAGTCGACCGCACCGAAATGGAGCAAAACCCGTCCATCGGCCCACTTGGCCGGCACCGTAAATTCACGGGTGTACCACAATTCATTTTTTGCTCCCAGCTGTTTCTGAACCCCAGAAAGGCTCGACTCTACGGCAAACGGAACCAATATTTGGCCATCCGTCTGCTCCGGAGTGACTCCTACCGGTACGATGCTGTAATTCCACAATCCATTCAGATTCTGCCACTGTGCGCGTTCCATCAACGGACGCGGATACTCCGGCAGAGGATTGTTCGGATCGACCTCTTCCGCCCAAACCGTTTTAATCTTGTCGCCAGCAGGTTGCCACTGCGCTCCTGCCGACAGTCCCGATAAAAGAAGGGATACCAATACAAGCGCTTTTTTCATCTTTGATGTTGTTTCTTAGTTAGTCGGACAAATTTAACAATTTTAACAAAAACTGGGAACGCATATCGAATCAAAAAGTCCGGAAGAGTTCTTCTTTTCAGGAAAAAATACGATATTTGCATCTTGATGTGAATAAATAAAAGCAAGAAGATATGTTAAGCGGAGGAAGAACCAAAATCGCGGAACTGTTGCAATCGAAAACAGCCGTGGGAACAGATGTGGTAGTCAAAGGATGGGTCAGAACCAAACGCGGAAACAAAAACGTGGCATTCATCGCCCTCAATGACGGATCGATCATTCATAACATACAGATCGTCGCCGACGTCAACAAGTTCGACGAATCTCTGCTCAAAAACATCACAACAGGCAGCTGCATCAAGGTGTGCGGCAAGTTGGTCGAATCGCTCGGTTCGGGTCAGCCGGTCGAGATTCAGGCCGATTCGATCGAGATCTACGGCACGACCGACGCCTCGTATCCCCTTCAAAAGAAGGGTCACTCGCTGGAATTCCTCCGCGAAATTGCCCACCTCCGTCCCCGTACCAACACGTTCGGGGCCGTACTCCGAATCCGACACGCAATGGCTTTCGCCATTCACAAATATTTCAACGATCACGGTTTCTACTACCTGCATACGCCGCTGATTACCGGCAGCGACTGCGAAGGAGCCGGGGCCATGTTCTCCGTAACGACGCTCGACCTGAACAACGTCCCCAAAACGGATGAGGGAAAGGTCGACTACTCACAGGACTTTTTCGGAAAACCGTGCAACCTGACCGTTTCCGGACAGCTCGAGGCCGAGCTCGGCGCTTTAGCCCTGTCACAGGTCTATACGTTCGGACCAACCTTCCGGGCCGAGAACTCCAACACGCCGCGTCACTTGGCCGAGTTCTGGATGATCGAGCCCGAAGTCGCCTTCTTCGAGCTGGAAGACAACATGGAACTGGCCGAGGACTTCTTGAAATATCTGATTCAGTATGCTTTGGATAACTGTCAAGACGACTTACAGTTCCTCGCAAAAATGTACGACAATGAGCTGATCGACCGACTCAAATTCGTTGTAGACAACGATTTCGTACGGTTGGAATACACCGAGGGCATCGACATCTTGATGAAAAGCGGCGTTAAGTTCGAATTCCCGGTAAGCTGGGGCCTCGACCTGCAGAGCGAACACGAACGCTACCTCGTCGAACAGCACTTCAAAAAACCGGTCATTCTGATCAACTACCCCAAAGAGATCAAGGCCTTCTACATGAAAATGAACGACGACGGGAAAACCGTACGGGCCATGGATGTGCTCTTCCCGAAGATCGGAGAGATCATCGGCGGTTCGCAACGGGAAGAGAACCTCGATGTGTTGCAGCAACGTGTCAAAGAGGTCGGCGTTCCAGAAAAGGACATCTGGTGGTATCTCGACACCCGTCGCTGGGGAACTGCTCCGCATAGCGGATTCGGTCTCGGATTCGAACGGCTGTTGCTCTTCGTTACGGGCATGGGTAATATCCGCGACGTGATCCCGTTCCCTCGTACCCCGAAAAACGCTGAGTTCTAATTCGAAAAGTGCCCTATACGGGCATTTCAGGCCATAACATAGGACCGTTCATGCTATAATACGCCCCTTACAGGGGGCGTTGTGTATGGAATTATCGCTATCTTTGTGTTATACACCTAAAGATAGGTGAATCTCCATTTAATCTGCTATTGAAAAACGGAAAACTATGTCTGCTATCAACCAACGCCAAGTACAGAAACTGCTACAAAAGCTCTCGCCGCAACAGATCCAAATGATCAAGCTGTTGGAGCTGCCCACCATACAACTCGAGCAACGCATCAAACAGGAGATCGAGGAGAATCCCGTTCTCGAAGAGGAGCCTTCGGAGGAGCAACAGGACGAAGAGCCCAAAGAGGTCTCCGTCGAGGAGTACTTTGCCGAGGACGATACTCCAAAATACAAGTATCACGCCAACAACTACTCGCCGGACGACCAAAAACGACCGGTCTACCTTACGGAAGGTATCTCGCTTCAGGAGAGTCTGATCCAGCAATTAGGATTCAAGAATCTGTCCGAACGAGAGATGACCATAGCCAAATACATCATCGGAAGTATCGACGACGACGGCTATTTGCGCCGGGATTTGACATCCATTGCCGACGACATCGCATTCAGCACCGGCATCGACGCAACCGTAGACGAGGTCGAGAAAACGCTCCACACCATCCAACAGCTCGAGCCCGTGGGAATTGGCTCCCGTAATCTGAAAGAGTGCCTGCTGTTGCAGTTGGATGCCCTGCCCGAATTGAATCCGGCTCAAAAACTCGCCCGCAAGATTCTGATCTCCTATTTCGATGAATTTACAAAAAAGCACTACGAAAAGCTGATCTCGCGGCTGGCTGTCAGCGAGGACGAATTCCGCCACGCGATCGACGAGATCGTCCGGCTCTCGCCCAAACCGGGAAACCTGTACAGCGACGACAAGAGTACGGCCCAACCCTACATCACACCGGACTTCACTCTGGACTACCAGAACGGCATCTTCGATCTGAGGCTCAATTCGGCCAATGTACCTGATCTGAAGATCAACCGCCGATATATGGAGATGATCCGCAACATGACCCAAGAGAGCGGTGCTGAATCGGAGTCGAATAAAGAGGCGATTCAATTCGTCAAAAACAAAATCGATTCGGCCAAGTGGTTTATCTCGGCCATCCGACAACGCCACGATACCCTGATGCGGACCATGCAGGCAATCCTCGACTACCAGCGCGAATACTTTATCGACGGAGATCAATCGAAACTGCGCCCGATGATTCTGAAAGACATTGCCGATGCCACGAAGCTCGACGTTTCGACTATCTCGCGGGTGGTCAACAGCAAATACGTACAGACCCAATTCGGGATCATTCCACTGAAGCAACTCTTCTCCGAAGCGATGCAGACCGACAGCGGTGAAGAGGTATCCTCTTACGAGATCAAGAATATCCTCTCCGAGTGCATCGAAAAGGAGGATAAGCACAAACCCCTCACCGACGAAACGCTGATGGACATCCTCAACAACAAAGGGTACAAAATTGCCCGACGCACCGTAGCCAAATACCGCGAAATGCTCGGCATTCCGGTCGCCCGACTTCGCCGGCAGATCTGACCGTGCCCGATCCATTTTTTCGTGCACCCGACATGAACTCAAAAAAACTGAGCTGGAAATCGATCTAAATTCGTATCTTTGAAGTTCGATTGAAAGTTACCCATGAGAGAAGTCGTATTTAGCCGATCTGTCTGCCGTATCGTATCGATGATACTCCATCCGGCTGTCGTACCTACCATCGCCGTCGCATTACTGCTGTTCGGTCCGACAATCCTCTACCCCCTGTCGCTCCCGGCAAAGGGAATCTTGGTCGGGGTTGTCGCCATTGACACGCTGCTGCTACCGTTGGGGGCCATCGGTATTCTGCAAGGGACAGGCGTCATCACCGACCGCTCGCTGCAGGAGCGCAAACAACGGATCATTCCCATAGCCACTGTGGCCCTGTGCTACGGATTGTGCATCTTGTTCCTGTCAAAAATCTTATTCGCCTACATCGTCATGCGGTTCATTATCGCCGCATTGTGCTGTGTGGTTGCAGCCGGCATCATTACGCTGTTCTGGAAAATCAGCCTCCACATGACCTCCATCGGCGGAGTGCTCGGCATGCTCTTCTCGATGTGTGTCACCGGATTGGGAAACCTCCAATATGCCCTGATCATTTTTCTGATTTTAGCCGGTATTCTGGCCGGTGTTCGACTCCAGATGGGCAGCCATACTCCACTGCAAATCACGGCAGGCTTTCTGTTGGGATTTCTGCTTACCACCGGATTCGTACTCCTCTTTTAACATTCTCGCCGATCTCGGACAAAAAAGACGGGGTAGCTCCCCGTCCGAAAAATCAGCGATGAATCACTCCGGAGCCGATCAGCTCATCACCGTCGTACCACGCGGCAAACTGTCCGGCCGTTACCCCGCGCTGAGGCGTATCGAAAACGATGTATCCACCCTTCGGTGTAACGTACAACGTCCCGTCCTGCAACGGCTGTCGATAGCGGATCCGCATACGAAAATGCGCCTGTTCTCCCTCCTTTAGCGCCCGATCGGGTCGGATCCAATGCATCTCCTCGGGCAGAATCCGCAGAGCCCGCCGATAGAGTCCGGGATGCTGTTTTCCCTGACCCACATAGACGATATTACGCTCCACATCCGTCGCAATGACAAACAACGGCTCGGGACGTCCGCCCACATGCAGACCTTTGCGTTGCCCGATCGTCAAGAAATGGGCACCCGAGTGACGACCTATTTTAATTCCGTCCTCCTCGCTATAAATATAAGGTGCGGCCAGCCGTTCCAACGTCGCAACATCCGAAATATCCGGAACCTCGGCCCCGGAAACATTCTCGGCAAAGCCTTGCCGATACCCGGGCCACGACGCCGCGATCTCTACTATATCCCCCTCCCGGGCCTTCAGTTGCTGCTGGAGAAAGACCGGAAGATCGACCTTGCCTACAAAACAGATTCCCTGCGAATCCTTACGCTTGGCCGTGGCCAGATGCTGCTCCTCGGCAATCCGGCGTACTTCTGGCTTCAACAGATGCCCGATCGGAAAGAGGGCACGCGACAACTGCTCCTGCGTCAGCTGGCACAAAAAATAGCTTTGATCCTTGTTCGGATCGCTGCCAGCCAACAACCGATAGACCGTCTGATCCTCTACGTCGATCGTCTCTTTTCGACAATAGTGTCCCGTAGCTACATAGTCAGCGCCCAATTTGAGGGCCTCTTGCAGGAAAGCATCAAACTTGATCTCCCGATTACACAAGACGTCCGGATTGGGCGTCCGCCCCTTTCCGTACTCGGCAAACATGTAATCGACCACCCGACGCCGGTAAACTTCGCTCAGGTCAACCATGTGAAACGGGATATCGAGCCGCTTGGCTACCAGTTCGGCAAACATGTGGTCGTCGTACCACGGGCAATCACCCTCCAGTGTGCCGGTCGTATCGGTCCAGTTCCGCATGAACAACGCCACGACATCGTATCCCTGCTCCTTGAGCAGGTAGGCAGCGACACTCGAGTCGACTCCTCCGGACATTCCTACAACAACTCTCTTCATACTCTTTTTCATCGGGTTATCAACAAAAAAACGGGATGCGACACCTCTTTTTGTGTGTGTCGCACCCCGAAAACCTATCATGCGCTATGCCATGGCCAACTTCAACACATCATCGTTCGTACGGACGTAGTGGAACGTCAAGCCTGCCACATATTCAGCTTTGATCTCTTCAATATCCTTCTTGTTCTCCTCGCTCAGGATGATCGCTTCGATTCCGGCACGTTTCGCAGCAAGAATCTTCTCCTTGATTCCTCCGACCGGCATCACACGACCCCTCAGCGTCGTCTCACCCGTCATGGCGATCCGATCCTTAACCGGTCTGCCCGTATAGGTCGATACCAGCGAGGTCATCATCGTAATACCGGCACTCGGTCCGTCCTTCGGAATCGCTCCTTCGGGGACGTGGATGTGGACGTCGTTCTTTTCGAACTTCTCGGGATCAATTCCCAGCTCCTTGCAATGGGCCTTCACCCACTGCAGAGCGATCGTCGCCGACTCCTTCATCACATCTCCCAGATTACCGGTCATCGTCAGGGCCCCCTTACCCGGCGTCAAGATCGACTCCACGTACAGGATATCACCACCGACTTCGGTCCATGCCAATCCGGTCACCACTCCCACCATGCCGGCGATCTCGTACTCCTCGTTCAGGAATCGGGGCATGCCCAGAATCTTCTCCACATCAGCTGCCGAAATCTCCGGTTTGTATGGTTCGTCGAATCCGATATTTTTGGCACGCGTACGGATCAGTTTCGCCAAACGCTTCTCCAACGTCCGCACTCCCTGCTCACGAGTATATTCGGCAATCACCTTCTCAATCACCTTCGGCGACATCTTAAACTGTTTGGCCGTAACGCCATGGGCCTCCAGCTCCTTCGGAATCAAATGCTTTTTGGCAATCTGCACCTTATCCTCAAGAATATACCCCGGAATGTTGATCATCTCCATACGGTCGCGCAACGCCGGATGAATGTTTGATATATTATTGGCCGTCGCAATGAACAACACCTTCGAAAGGTCATACTCCGTGTCGAGGTAGTTGTCGTGGAACGTCGCATTCTGCTCCGGATCGAGCACCTCCAACAACGCCGACGAAGGGTCGCCGTGGTTGCTCACCGTAATCTTGTCGATCTCATCGAGGATAATGACCGGATTGGACGATCCTGCCCGTTTGATGGTCTGGATAATCCGTCCGGGCATAGCACCGATATAGGTTTTACGGTGTCCCCGGATTTCGGCCTCGTCATGCAAACCACCCAACGAAATCCGTCCGAACTTCCGCTTCAACGCACCGGCCACCGATTTGCCCAACGACGTTTTGCCGACTCCCGGAGGTCCATACAGACACAAGATCGGAGACTTCATATCGCCCTTCAGCTTCAGGACCGCCAGATGTTCCAGAATCCGCTCCTTCACCTCGTCGAGTCCGAAGTGATCGTTATCGAGACGCTTCTTCGCGTGGACCAGATCCAGATTGTCTTTCGTGTAGATCTCCCACGGCAGATCGAGCATCAGCTGCAGGTAGTTCAACTGAACCGAATATTCGGCCACCGCCGGATTCATCCGTTCAAGCTTGGCCAGCTCCTTATAGAACAGATCCTTGACCTCCTGTTTCCAACGTTTCTTGGCTGCCCGTTCATGCAGCTCGTCGATATCCTTGTCGACCGGATCGCCTCCCAGCTCATCCTGAATCGTCCGGATCTGCTGTTGCAGGAAATACTCGCGCTGCTGCTGATCGATATTCTGTTTTACCTTGCTCTGTATCTCGTTCTTAAGCTCTACCAACTGCTGTTCGCGCACCAGAATCTCCAGCAAACGACGAGCCCGCGCCAAAAGTCCGGGCGCCTCGAGCAACCGCTGCCGATCGGCATCGGGCAAATCGAGGTTCGAACAGATGAAATTGATGATTCCCCGTTTGTTGTCGATGTTCTTGATGGCAAAAGTAGCCTCCTTCGGCATCTGAGGCGAAACGTTGATGATGTTCAACGCCACATCCTTGATCGAATCGACCAATGCATCGAACTCAATGTTGTTCGGTTCGGGAACCGAATCCTTCAGCGGCATGACCGAAGCCTTGAAATAGGGATCCGAAACCACAAAATCGCGGACCTCAATCTTCTCCAACCCCTGCAGAATAACGGTCAAGTTTCCGTTGGGCATCTCCAGCACCTTCAGTATCCTCGCTGCTGTACCGATCCGATAAAGATCGTCCGGACCGGGTTGCTCCACCTCCGGCTCCTTTTGCAACAATGCCCCGAGAATGCCATTCGCACTCTCCACATCCCGAACCAAACGCATCGACTTGTCGCGTCCCACCGTAATGGGCGTGATCGATCCGGGAAACAACACCGAACTGCGAAGAGTCAATATGGGCAACACATCGGGTATATCCACCTTATCCATCATATCGCCCTCATCTCCCGTCATGATCGGTATCACATGGTGTCGGCCTTCAAGCATATCTGATATACCTGAAAAATCATCCTCTTTTTTATTATATTTTTTACTCATTTTCTTTTTCTCCTTCTTAATCATACAATCCGCAAATATAGCGCTTTTCACCTAATATAAAAAACAGACAAAGTCGATACAACCTTCACGCCGAAGTGGATTCCGGCTGAAGAAACATCTCCTTGCCTGCGATTGCGGTATATTTCACGATAAAGGAACGTAAGACCCTTTGTTTTTATTGTGAAAAGTGTGCGACACATCGGTTCGGACCCCAGAAAATTATACATTTACGGGAAATTATGTATTTTTGCATAATGAAGTTACGAAAAGAGTGTAATTCATTGGAAATGAGCGTAGGTTAATTGCTCATG